>Ga0224527_1000059_pt1 | contig 82352 bp, 44 predicted proteins | sample CBST0metaG_FD_179882 | JGI IMG/M metagenome (GOLD analysis project Ga0224527, IMG submission 179882) | Peat soil microbial communities from Stordalen Mire, Sweden - C.B.S.T0 | ecosystem: Environmental > Terrestrial > Soil > Wetlands > Peat | place: Sweden: Norrbotten County, Stordalen Mire...
TTGTATCTCAATGAGTTTTGCTACAAATTCAATCGAAGGTATTTTGGTGAGAACTGTTTTGACAGATTGTTGATAGCCTGTCTGAAGGCCAATACAGACTTTAGGCGATTAAACGGATAATCATATTGTTCTATATTTGTTCTATTTTGGTTCAGAGATAAAACCTATATAAAACGTATATAATACCTACTTATATAGATAGGTATTATATAGGTATTATCTACGTGTCATGTACGTTTATAGTTAGTATTATTTATGAACAGGTTACGAGGAAGCATCGAAGGAAAAACGATGTTGCTATTGGTGAATGTCAGTTGAAGTCTGTATACCTTAAGCAAGCATGATTTTTTGTTCATCAACAGGTTGAACATTTCAATGAGTTTCATATGTCCTTTATGTAAAACATCAAACAGGATTGCATGAATCATTTCAATGAAAAAGCGGATTTGATTTGGAAAAAGGAATTTTCTTTATTTTTTTCTAAAAAACCAAGTTGACAAACGGTTGGCTACAATAAAGTCGTACATTTGATGAGTTATTTTGTTTGCTTAAAGTACAAAATAAAAACGAGCATGTTCGTTCAATATATTCAAATTCAAGAAATGGCACATGCCCATTTTAGATTACAACCCATTTATAAAAAGAAAAATCAAATGAAAAAACTGTTTTTTTTAGCAGTAGGTGCATTTCCTATGGTGCTCATGGCACAAATCACCTTTTCCCTCAATGGAAATGTTGGCCATTTGAATGCTCCGGCTAAAGCCTATTTAACGTATCACACAACCAGCAAAACGGTAGTTGACACTTCAGACATTGCTCAAGGAGCATTTCATTTTACAGGATTGCTGGATGAACCAACCCAAGCGTATTTACTGGTCGATCATGATGGTACAGGCTTGAAGCAATCAGATAGTAATGACATGATACCGCTTTATCTGGAAGAAGGCACTTTAACTGTGACTGCACTTGATTCGATAAGTAATGCCACTGTCACAGGCTCAAAATTAAACGCTATTAATCAACAATTTCTTAATGCATTGAAGCCAATTGAAGCCAAACAAAAAGCAATCTATGCAAAATATAAAGCTGCAACTCCAGAACAACAACAATCGAAGTCGTTTATGAGTCAATTGGAAGATGAATTCAATGCGCTTGATTTGGAGCAAAAGGGAATCACCAAAAAATTTATTCAAGAGCACCCTCAAACGATTGTCAGTTTAGATGCATTGAAAACGTTAGGCGGCTATACACCTGATTATAATGAAGAAGGACCACTTTTTGATTCACTCTCCGACCAGGTAAAAAACACACAAGCAGGTAAAGCGTATGCAGGTGTGCTGGAAAAACTAAAAACCATTGCTATTGGATCCATTGCTCCCGATTTTACTCAAAACGACTCACTGGGTCATCCGGTGAAGTTGTCCGATTTTCATGGTAAATACCTTTTGCTCGATTTTTGGGCATCGTGGTGCGGACCTTGCCGTCGTGAAAATCCGAATGTGGTGAAGACATACAATGAATTCAAAGACAAAAATTTCACTGTTCTTAGTGTATCCTTAGACAATGAGGATGGCCGCCAGGCATGGTTGGATGCCATTAAAAATGACGGATTGACATGGACGCAGGTTTCCGATTTGCAATATTGGAATAATGCGGCAGCACAACTTTATTCCATTCGCTCTATTCCGCAAAATTTTTTAATTGATCCCGATGGAAAGATTATTGCCAAAGATTTACGTGGTGATGCTTTATCCAGTAAATTAGCAGAGATTTTCGGGACAAAATAATTTGATCCGAATAAACATAAAACGGCAGCAATTGGCTTTTAGAAAAGCCTTTGCTGTCGTTTTTTTATTTATATGCCCAATGCTATCATTCTTTCACTGAAAAAGAAAAGGAAATTACAGAATATTGTCAACTATCTGAAACATAAATGAGTAAATAAGCAAAACTTATCGAACAAATTACTTGAATTTCTAAGCCTGTGACATTAAAAAATCATATTGAAAAACTAATATCTATTCCAAAAGAAACATTCTCCTTCAAAATAGCATAACTTTACGAAAATCAATACGGGCAACCCGGTCAATAAGCATGTTCGTAAATCAACAATCCGGATGAAAACTTACTTGTAAGACACATCCATTTACATTCAATAAAAATAGAATTCAATGAAACGTAACTTGTTATTAGTATGTAGTCTTGCCATCATGAACTTTTTACATGTAAATGGACAAGACACTTCAGCATCAACAACCTTGTATCAATTCAAAGCCAAGTCGCTACAAGGAAAAGAGATCAGCATGAAACTGTTTAAGGGGAAAGTGGTTTTGATTGTTAACACAGCCAGCAAATGTGGATTTACTCCTCAATACGAAGGATTGGAAGCCTTATACAACAAGTATAAAGAACAAGGCTTTGTCATTCTCGGTTTTCCTTGCAATCAGTTTGCCAATCAAGAACCAGGTACTGCCGAAGAGATTGCAACTTTTTGCCAATCGAAGTATGGCGTCACTTTTCCTATGTTTATGAAAATTGATGTGAACGGGAAAAACGCTGATCCACTCTACAAATGGCTTAAAAATGTGTTGCCAGGAACATTAGATAATGCCATCAAATGGAATTTTACCAAGTTTTTGATTGATCAGAATGGTCAACCCGTTAAACGCTATGGGCCACCCACTAAACCGGAGTCAATCGAAAAAGACATTGAAGCCTTATTGATAAAAAAATGAAGGCAAAGTAAAAAGGCAGGTAATTGGTTGCTTTTAGCTCCACTTACCTGCCTTTTATCGTAAAATTGATAATCAACCTTGCCGCTATCCCTAAAACGTTCCGAATACCCCAATTTCATCCGTAATACAAAATACCTGACTATAGATATAAAGTCCCATTTTGTTGGTGTCAATTTTACGATTGAGTTGCAACACAGGATGTCCGGCTTTGATTCTAAAGTGCTCTTGCAACTTTGTATCTGCTTTTATGGCAAACAACTCTTGAATACCACCGGTTACCTCTACCTGATATCTTGTACGTAAGATGTCGAACAGAGATTTGTTTTCTAAATTAAAAGTTGTAAAACGAGGAAAGTAACTACTCGGAAGCATTGTAATATCATAAAAAACAGGCTTGCCATTCATGTGCCGTAATCGTTCAAAATAAATACAACCGACCTCTTTTTCACGATCGCTGATGGAGAACGAAAAGGCGTTACTCCATGCTTTCACTTCAGGTTTAGTAATGATTTTAGTCGTTAAAACATTATCGCCAACAGCAGATGTAGTACTCAGTAACGATAAAATACCTATTCCCTTAGGTGCTCCTTTCACAACACTTCCTTTCCCTTGATGTTTAATAATGTAACCATCAACTACCAAGCGATCTAATGCTTTACGAACCGTAGGACGCGCAACACCGTGAATTGTTGCCAACTCATTTTCAGATGGCAGCAAACTGCCTTCCACATACACTCTATCCGTAATCTGGCTACGAATAAGTTCATACATTTTTTTATATTCCGGTAAATCTTTCATACCAATTCAATATATACGATTATTTTTTATTCTTCACATTCAGGATGTATGGAACCTGTCCCGAACATCGGGACTCGTTTCATATCGCGACAAAGATATGAAAAAAATAACAAGACACCTCCACTTATTATCATATTTGTATATACAAGTATGTTCATAACTTTTAGTTTATATAGTTATATGCAATATATTCAGTTTATTATAAAAGCAAAAATAATACTTATACACATAAGTTATTATGAATATCTTTGCCTCGCATCATTGAAAATCGAATGACAAGAATTGAATCATAGTAGTAATATGAATCATTTTACTAACGTATATATTAAAATTTAATCAAAAGCATGCCAACCGTAGTTATTATGCCCAAACAAGGGCAATCAGTCGAAAGCTGTATCATTACGCAATTATTTAAGAAAAAAGGAGAACAGGTAAAACAAGGAGAATTATTGTTCGCTTACGAAACCGACAAAGCTTCTTTTGAAGAGACTTCTCCCGTGGATGGTACAATCCTGGAGATTTTCTTTGAAGAAGGTGATGAAGTACCCGTTTTGACGAATGTATTAGTTATCGGGAAAGAAGGCGAATCCATAGACGCTTTGGAAACTAAAAATAACACACCGATATCAACTGAAGCTCCTACAAAAATCATTCCTACAAACGTTCCATCAAAACCTGTTGAACCTTTAATTTTTTCCAAACAGGGACCAAGTCATTCGACGGGCATTTCACCCCGTGCAAAGAACTTATCCATAAAAGAGGCTGTTGATGTTTCTAAATTACAAGGAAGTGGTCCAAAAGAAAGGATTATTGAAAGAGATGTACAAACGGTTATTTCTACCCGGGGTAAAATGACACCGTTGGCAAAAATTGAAATCAAAGAGAGTGAACGTGTTGTTACGGAAGGTTCGGGACTTGGAGGCAGCATCACTTCAAAAAATCTTACAACAAGTAATCCTGTTTACAACACTGATTTTGAAATATGCCCATTGACCAATATGCGTAAGTTGATTGCAAAAGCCATGTATACATCCTTACAAAACTCTGCACAACTGACGCACCATCTTGGAGCCGATGCACGACGCATTCTCGAACTACGGGAAAAGGTCAAAAAAAACATGGAGAAGGGATACCCCTATAATATCACACTGAATGATATGGTAGGAATGGCAGTGATCAAAGCGTTGAAGAAATTTCCTCAAGTCAACTCTCATTACTTAGGTGAGAGTATGAAATATTTTAATAAGGTACACTTGGCTTTGGCAGTCGATACCGAACGTGGGCTCATGGTTCCGGTTGTGAAAAATGCAGATGATCTATCCATTCAAGGTCTTTCCAATCAATTCAAAGAAATAGCTAACGCCTGCAAAAAAGGGAGCATTGACCCTGATTTATTATCAGCAGAGGCAGCAACCTTTACCATTTCAAACTTGGGTAATTATGGAGTGGAGATGTTTACCCCTGTGATTAATCTACCTCAAACGGCTATCTTAGGTGTAAATACCATCGTTCCCCGACCTAAAGATTTAGGTAATGGAGCTTATGGCTTTGTGCCTTTCATCGGGTTAAGCCTCACGTATGACCATAGAGCATTGGATGGTGGGGAAGCTACGCGTTTTGTGAAACAAATAGCCATTGAAATCGAAAATCTTGAATTTGAACTTTAATGCAATGTTTCATTTGTAAATATGCCAATTTGTCAATTCTCTTGCGACATAAATACAATAACATATAGATAATTCAACAAAAAATAACAAGACAAGATATGATTGATTTAGTAATAATTGGCGGAGGACCGGCCGGATATGTGGCTGCTGAACGTGCAGGAGCCAAGGGACTGAAAGTGGTTCTTTTCGAAAAAAAAGCACTAGGCGGAGTTTGCCTGAATGAAGGTTGCATTCCGACTAAAACACTGCTTTACAGTGCTAAAACGTATGACAATGCCCTTCATGGCATCAATTATGGCGTTGAAGCAACAAACGTCACGTTTAGTTTTGAAAAAATTATGGCCCGCAAAAATAAAGTGGTCCGTAAATTAGTGTCTGGAGTTGCATCCAAAATGAAGGCACATCATGTGGAGGTCATTACCGGTGAAGCCATCATTCAGGGACGAACAAGCGAAGGAATCAAAATCAGTTGTGGCGAAGAAAAATTTGTCGCCAAGAATCTGTTGATTTGTACCGGATCTGAAACTTTCATTCCTCCCATTCCCGGACTAAGAGAAACCAGTGATATCATTTTAACTAATCGTGAGATTTTGTCGCTTACCACGCAACCTGAATCGCTCATTATTATTGGTGGCGGAGTGATTGGAATGGAATTTGCCAGCTTCTTCAACAGCCTTGGTACCAAAGTTACGGTAATTGAAATGTTACCGGAAATTCTGACAGGATTGGATACTGAAATGAGTGCCATGCTTCGCGACATCTATGCAAAAAAAGGCATCGAGTTCAATCTATCATCGAAAGTGATAAAAGTAAGCGGCAACGAAGTGAGCTACGAAAAAGACGGGAAAACATTCACAGTTGCCGGCAATAAAATTCTGGTCAGCGTTGGCCGTCGTGCCGTTACACAAGGTTTCGGACTCGATTCCCTTGGCGTTGAATTGTTAAAGGGTGGTATAAAGGTGGACGAAAAAATGCGAACAAACATCCCTAATGTATATGCAGCAGGGGATGTTACCGGATTTTCACTTTTGGCTCACACAGCCAGTCGCGAAGGCGAAGTGGTAGTAAACAACCTTACCGGACAAAAAGATGTAATGCGCTACAACGCCATCCCAGGTGTGGTTTACACCAATCCTGAAATATCAGGTGTGGGGTTGACTGAAGAGGCTGCTAAAGCAAAAAACATTCCATACAAAATCGCTAAACTTCCGATGGCTTATTCCGGACGTTTTGTTGCCGAGAATGAAGGAGGAAGCGGACTCTGCAAGATATTGGTCGGCGAAAAATATGGTGAAATTCTGGGCGTTCACATGTTGGGTAACCCATCAAGCGAAATGATCTACGGAGCTTGTATCGCTATCGAAGCCGAAATGACATTGAAAGAGATGAAAGAAGTCGTTTTCCCGCATCCAACTGTTAGTGAGATATTTAAAGAAACTATATTTGCGTTTTAATTCATAGTAGCAATCAAAATTAACAAAAAAAACAATATACAAAATGCCAAAAAAACAGCACATTGACCCGATAAAAATGCGTAAACCGGGTTTTGTGGAATTTCAACCGATTCCTGTAAATCAATATCAAAAAACCGTCAAAGACGAAAAGGGGAACTTTACTAACGAAGAATTCAAAGCCATTTATCATGACATGGTGTTGATTCGTGAGTTTGAAACAATGATCAATCAGATCAAAATCAAAGGTGAATACAACGGTACTCCGTACAATCACCCTGGTCCTGCTCACTTGTCAATTGGACAAGAATCGGCAGCAGTGGGTATGGCATGGACATTAACTGTTGATGATTTTATCTTTGGTAGCCACCGTTCACACGGTGAGATTCTTGCAAAAGGGATGTCGGCCATTCACAAATCGGATGACAAATACTTGTTGAAAGTGATGGAAACATTCTTTGACGGTGCAATTTTGAACGTGGTGAAAAAAGATTTTACAGGCACCACAAAAGAACTGGCTCTTCGTTTTCTTGTATACGGAACTTTGTCTGAAATCTTTGCACGGGTAACAGGTTTCAACCGCGGTTTGGGTGGTTCAATGCACGCTTTCTTTACACCATTTGGTGTTTATCCTAACAACGCTATTGTAGGTGGTTCGGGTAGTATTGCTGTGGGTGCTGCATTGTACAAAAAAATTAACCGCCAGAAAGGGTTGGTAGTTGCCAATATTGGTGATGCATCCTTGGCTTGCGGTCCTGTGTGGGAAGGTATAACTTTCGCATCAATGGATCAGTTTCGTAAGCTTTGGGAAGGTGATATGCAGGGTGGTTTGCCGGTTATCATCAACATTATGAACAATCAATACGGTATGGGTGGACAAACTGCCGGAGAAACGATGGGTTATGATATTGCTGCTCGTATTGGTGCAGGAGTAAATCCTGATCAAATGCATGCTGAGCGTGTTGATGGTTACAATCCGTTGGCAGTTATCGACGCTTACAAACGTAAACGTGTTATTTTAGAAGAAAAAAAAGGACCGGTTTTATTAGATGTATTAACTTATCGTTACAGCGGACACTCACCTTCGGATGCTTCTTCGTATCGTACTAAAGAAGAAGTACAAGAATGGGAAGCACAGGATTGTATCGCTTCTTTCGGGAAACAACTTATTGAAGCAGGCGAAGCTACACAAGCTGATCTTGATTCGACATGGGCTGATGTAAAAACATTGATTTATGATATGTTCCTGAAATCTATCGACGACACAGTTTCCCCACGTATGACGAATGCGCAGATTATTGGCGACATGATGTTCTCAAACGGTTCAGTTGATTCTTTCTCAACAGACAAACCTAATGTTTTGATGCCATTGGAAGAAAACTCACGTGTAAAGAAAATTGCGACAAAAGAACGTTTTGCTTTTGATGCTGAGGGAAACCCATTCAGCAAAATGAAACAATTTCAGTTGCGCGACGGTATTTTCGAAGCCATGATGGATCGTTTCTACAAAGATGCATCGTTGGTGGCTTATGGAGAAGAGAACCGCGACTGGGGTGGAGCGTTTGCCGTTTATGGCGGTATGACTGAGGCATTGCCATACTACCGTTTATTCAACTCACCAATTTCAGAAGCGTCTATCGTTGGTACTGCCATTGGTTACGCTATGTGCGGTGGTCGTGTAGTTCCTGAAATTATGTATTGCGATTTTCTCGGTCGTTGCGGAGACGAGGTGTTCAACCAAATGCCTAAATGGCAATCGATGAGTGGTAACGTATTGAAATTACCAATCACACTTCGTGTCTCGGTAGGTTCAAAATACGGTGCGCAACATTCACAGGATTGGACTTCGTTGGTTACGCATATTCCGGGTCTGAAAGTTTGTTTCCCGGTAACTCCATACGATGCAAAAGGGTTGATGAACTCGGCTTTGCAGGGAACCGACCCTGTGGTTTATTTCGAAAGCCAACGCATTTACGAAATTGGTGAGCAATTTCACAAAGGCGGTGTGCCGGAAGGTTACTACGAAATTCCATTTGGTGAGCCGGATGTAAAAAAAGAAGGTAAAGATATTACGTTCCTCACCATTGGTCACACACTATATCCTGCCTTGAAAGCAGCGCAGGAACTGGAAGAAAAATACGGCATGAGTGCAGAAGTTATCGATGCACGCTCGTTGGTTCCTTTCAACTATGAACAAGTAATTGAGTCGGTGAAAAAAACAGGTAAAATCATTGTGGCAGGCGATGCTTGCACACGCGGTTCGTTCCTAAATGACTTTGCAGCCAACATCAGCACCCTTTGTTTCGACTATCTTGATGCTCCGGTTTGTGTGCTTGGTTCTCGTAACTGGATTACTCCTGCCTTCGAATTGGAAAATTCATTCTTTCCACAAGTAAGCTGGTTTCTCGATATGATTAACGAACGTATTCAACCTTTGGCAGACTACATTCCAGGCCAAAATTTTACGGATGCTGAGTTTATCCGTCGTGCAAAGCAAGGTGTTTAATATGATGGAAAGAATTTGTAACAAAGCAGATATAGTGAAGGTAAATGCACATCTTCACACCCCATATTCTTTCAGTGCATTCACCGAACTAAATCAGGCACTCGATATGGCTGTTGCCGAAGGAGTGAAAGTGGTTGGTATTAATGATTTTTATACCACTGCCGGTTATAAAGCTTGGGCGACAGGTTGCAAAGAACACGGACTATATCCATTGTTTAATATTGAGTTTATCAGCCTGAACGAAGCCGACCAAAAAGCAGGATTACGTGTAAACGATCCCGGAAATCCTGGTCGTACCTATTTGAGCGGCAAAGGGCTTTCATATCCGTTCCGGTTGGCTGAGCCTTTTGCCACCCAGTTGGTCGATGTTCGCAATAAATCGAATGCACAAGTAGAAGCTATGTGTGGTAAGATGAATGAAATTTTGGTAGCCAACAATGCCGGTTTTGCGCTTGACTTTGAATGGATAAAAAATGAGCTGACCAACGGTTCGATACGTGAACGCCATTTAGCCAAAGCCCTGCGTTTGAAAACTTATGAATTTTGCAAAAATAACGAAGCTAAGATCAAAGAACTTTTCGGGAAATTGTTTGGCGGAAAGGAGTTAAAATCAGCTATCAAAGACTTTGCCGGAGTGGAAAACGAAATTCGCGGCAACTTGTTAAAAGCCGGAGGAGCCGCCTTTATATCTGAAGACCCTGAGGCTTTTTTGCCAATGGAAACGGTACGTCAAATCATCTTGCATTCGGGCGGATTGCCTACTTATCCGTTCTTAGCCGATGATGTGAAAGGCGGCTTCACTGACTTTGAAATAGATAAAGAAAGAGCAGCTATCACCTTAAAACAACGTGGTATTTTTTCAGTAGAATTTATCACCACACGTAATAGCCTTGAAGTGTTGGAGGAGTATGCCGGCTATTTTCACGAACAAGGATTTGTTGTCACCTTTGGTAGTGAACACAATACACCCGCCATGGAACCGATTACATTACTGGCACGAAACAATGTGCCATTATCGGATCGATTGATGGAAATAAATTATGAAGGAGCATGCGTGATCGTTGCTCATCAACAGTTGGAAAAACAAGTATTGAAGGGGTACGTGGACAAAAATGGGGAAGCAGATATTCTACATCGCGATGAATACATCCATTTGGGCAATAAAATAATAAAATCAAGTCTCAAAAATAATTGACTAACAGAATAAGCAAGCAACTATGATTGAAGAACTCATTGAAATATCTCATTATTACGGAAAAGAGAAGAGCTATGTCATTGCCGGAGGAGGAAACACTTCATACAAATCTGCCGATAAATTGTGGATTAAGGCAAGTGGATTTTCCCTTGCTACGATTGGTGAAGAAGGTTTTGCCGTGCTTGACCGTGAGAAACTAAAGGTGATTTCAGAAAAAAAATATTCTCAAGAAACTGCTGCACGAGAAGAAGCAGTAAAAAACGATCTTACCGCTGCCTGTATCACCAAAGATCGCCGTCCATCGGTGGAAACTTCGATGCATAATGCTATCGGGTTCAAGTATGTCGTACATCTTCACCCTACTGCCATTAATGGAATTATGTGCAGTCAGCATGTTGAACAGGTTTTCAGTGATTTGTTTGGCAAAAACTCTATTTACATTCCATACATCGACCCGGGCTATGTTTTGTTCAAGGAAGTAGAACGGCAAATTGATATTTTTAAATCAGCCAGAGGATATGAACCACATATTATTTTGCTGCAAAACCATGGCATTTTCGTTGGAGCTGACACTACTGCTGAGATTAAAAATATTTACAATGACATTTTTTCTTTGATTGAGAAGAAGATACAAAAACCATTGCCTTGTGGTGATTTGGAAATCAGTTCAAAAGCGGTTGAAATTATTCCTGCCATCCGTATGTTGTTATCGCGAGAGTCGTTGAAAACATTAAAGATACGCAACAATAAATTAATCAGCTATTTTATTGAAAATGATGATCATTTCTCGGAAATCAGCACACCATTTTCACCTGATATTATTGTTTATTGCAAATCGAACTATATCTATCTTTCCTCCATTGAATCGGCCGAAGAGGCAATTGCAGATGCTAAAAATAAGATTGAAGCATTCACTGCAAAATTCGGGTATCAACCAAATGTGATTTTAATTAAAGGCATTGGTTTAGTAGCTATAGGTAATCATGCAGCAAATTGCGACACCATTCTTGATGTGTATGAAGATATGATGAAAATTGCATGGTTGTCGCACTCGTTTGGTGGTGCACATCCCATGACACAAGCTCAAATAAATTTTATAAGCAACTGGGAAGTAGAAAATTATCGTCGTAAAGTAAGCACAGGTGCTTCATCCGGAAGAGTTGAGAATAAAACGATTATTGTTACTGGAGCTGCTCAGGGATTTGGAGAAGGAATTGCCCGCTGTTTGTTCAAAGAAGGTGCCAACATCGTAGTGGCCGACCTCAATGAAACAGTAGGTCAGAAAACGGCAAACTCTCTGAATGCAATTACCAAGAACAACCAAGCATTGTTTGTTAAAACTAATGTAGCAGAAATTCAGAGCTTAGAATCCTTAATGCTTAACACGATTAGTCAATTTGGTGGCATAGATGTCTTTATCAGTAATGCCGGCGTTTTACGCGCCGGAGGTCTCGAAGAGATGACGCCCGAGATCTTTGATTTCGTAACCAAAATCAACTACAATGCTTATTTTTATTGCGCAAAAGTAGTATCTCAAGTAATGAAATTGCAAAGTAAGTATGCACCGAATTATTATGCCGACATTATTCAGATAAATTCCAAGTCAGGATTGCGAGGTAGCAAAGCCAATTTTGCATATGCCGGAGGAAAATTTGGAGGTGTCGGTCTTACGCAATCATTCGCCTTAGAGTTAGCACCCTTTCGCATTAAGGTAAACTCTATTTGTCCTGGTAACTTCTACGAAGGTCCGCTTTGGTCAGATCCTGAAAACGGTCTTTTTGTTCAATATCTTAAAGCAGGCAAAGTGCCAGGTGCAAAAACAGTGGAAGACGTCCGTAAGTTTTATATGGCACAAGTTCCGATGCGTAAAGGATGTTCGCCTAAAGATGTAACCAAAGGTGCACTCTATCTAATAGACCAAACCTGTGAAACCGGACAAGCATTACCCATAACCGGGGGACAAGTGATGCTATCTTAGAACCAAGAACCAAGACATTAAATTATGCACAATTTCAAGAAATTATCTATTTGGATAAAATCGGTAGATTTTGTTACTGAGATTTATAAAGTAACAAACACCTTTCCGAGTAATGAGCGTTTTGGACTTGTTTCTCAGTTACAAAGAGCTGCTGTTTCTGTCCCTACAAATATATCGGAAGGTTCAGTAAAATCGAGTAACAAAGATTTTGCCCGTTTTCTTGAAATTTCTCTTGGTTCGACTTTTGAATTGGAAACAGAATTACTTATTTCACTCAATCTTTCTTATATTGACTTGGAAAAATACAATCAGTTGCAAGAAAAACTTGCAGAGCTGCAAAAAATGATAATTGGTTTCAAAGAAAAGTTATAATCAATAAAAAAATCCTGGATTCAACTGTCTGTGGCCCTGACTAATGTCTTGGCTTTTGATTCATGACTCTTGGTTCTCAAAAAAAAATGAAAACAAAAGCAGTCAGATTATATGGTAAAAACGACCTTCGATTAGAGGAGTTTGAATTACCTGCCATAAAGGAAAATGAAATATTGGCCAAAGTGGTGTGTGATAGCATTTGCATGTCTTCATATAAAGCTTCTCACCAAGCAACAGATCACAAACGTGTTCCGAAAGATATTGACCGGAATCCGGTTATTATTGGTCACGAGTTTGCGGGTGAACTTGTAGAAATTGGTTCAAAGTGGGCTGAAAAATACAAAGTGGGCGATAAATTTTCGATTCAACCGGCACTTAATTTTGAAGGAGGACCTGTCGGCATATTGAGTGCACCGGGTTATTCCTATCATTATATCGGTGGTGATGCCACCTATGTGCTGATTCCAAATGAAGTGATGGAACTTGGTTGCCTGCTCCCTTACAAAGGGCAAGGCTACTATCCTGCATCATTATCGGAACCTCTCTCATGCGTTATTGGAGCCATGCATGCCAATTATCACACTAATCCAGGCTCATACATACATCAAATGGAGATTATGGAAGGTGGCAACATGGCTCTTCTGGCTGGAGTTGGACCAATGGGACTGGCTGCTATCAACTATGTATTGCATCGTGAGAATCGTAAACCAAGTTTATTGGTAGTGACTGACATTGACCAAACACGTCTCGACCGTGCTGCCTCGCTTTACACTCAAGAGTTTGCTTCTTCGAGAGGTATTACATTGAAGTATGTGAACACGGCTACAATGATAAACCCCACTGATGAGTTAAGAACACTCACAAACGGAAAAGGGTTCAACGATGTTTTTGTTATGGCACCTGTGCCACCTGTTGTGGAACAAGCTGATGCCATTTTGGCTTTTGATGGCTGTCTTAACTTTTTCGCAGGACCATCGAAAAATGATTTTAAAGCCAATTTGAATTTTTACAATGTGCACTACGCCTTCACGCACGTAGTTGGAACAAGTGGTGGCAACACCGATGATATGATTGAGGCGATTCATTTAATGGGAAAAGGACTTGACCCTGCAGGATTGGTTACACATATTGGTGGGCTTAATGCAGTGATAAATACCACATTGAACCTTCCAACCATTCCCGGAGGCAAAAAGTTAATCTATACGCATATTAATCTCCCATTAACTGCCATTGCCGAATTGGAAGAAAAAGGAAAAAACAATCCAATTCTTGCTAAATTAGCCGATATTTGTAACATAAATGGAGGGTTATGGTCTGTGGAAGCAGAAAATTATTTGTTATCACACTATATGATTTGATGTTGAAATATTAGTTAATGTGCTGATGAAATCTGTAATATCTCAATTGCTCAATCTCATTATCAATTGCTTCATTAACTTTCATACGTGAATAATTTTTTTAAAGGTTGTATGGAACTCGCATGTAAGTCATTTTTATACACTTTAATGTGAATAATTTACATGCTCGTTTCATAACTTTTTAATTTCAAGATTTTCTACGAACTACTATCTACTAATTACCAATTACTTAATATATTCTTCATAATGAAACAGTTTGATACAAAATTCATGCACCCGAGCGAGCAGTTGACTATCATTATTGGTCGCATCTATCGCAGTGGAATGACTACCACATCGGGAGGAAACATTTCCATTAAAGATGAGAATGGGGATATCTGGATCACTCCTGCAGCCGTTGACAAAGGATCGTTAACTCCAGCAGACATCGTATGTATAAAAAAAGATGGTTCCATTATCGGAAAACATAAACCATCATCAGAATATCCTTTTCATAAGGCTATTTATGACATTCGCCCCGATATGACGGCCGTGATCCACGCGCACCCACCAGCCCTGGTTTCGTTTAGTATTGTTGGAGAAATTCCAAACACCAATATCATTCCACAAGCAAAGTTTATTTGTGGACCTATTGGATTTGCACCATATGCTTTACCCGGAAGCGAACAATTGGGTGAAATGATTGCTCATGAATTCAAAAATCATCCGGAATATAAAGCAGTCATCATGGAAAATCATGGCGTGGTACTTTGTGGAACTGACATGATGGATGCCTATCAACGCTTTGAAACCCTGGAGTTTTGTGCTCGTACTATAATTCATGCTAAAACTATTGGCACACCACATTACTTAACTGACGAACAACTTGCACAATTTGATAAAGCGTTAAACGTGAATGTTATGCCATTTATGGATGTTACTTATCCATCAGATGAACGTGCCATTAGAACCGATATATGCAATATCGTTCGCCGCGCTTGCGATCAAGGACTAATGATCAGTACATATGGGACTGTATCGGTTCGTTGGAAAGAGAATGATTTTCTTATCACACCGCCTAATGTTCCGCGTTGGGATATTTTGCCAAAGCATATTGTTCAAGTGCGCGATGGCAAAGTGGAAGCCGGTAAACACCCAAGCCGTTCTGTAGCTTTACATCAATTGATCTATCAAACCAATCCAAAAGTTAATTCGATTATCCTAACACAATCACCTAATTTAATGGCGTTTGCAACAACCGGAGAAAAATTTGACGTACGTACTATTCCTGAAAGTTGGATTTTTCTTCAAGATGTACTAACAGTTCCATTCGGTGAGCAACATCATAATGCAGCAAAAGTTGCCGAACTCTTGACTCATGTGCCGGCTGCAATCGTTGAAAACGATTCTGTAATTGTTACAGGTGATAAGCTTTTGCAAACATTCGACCGTTTGGAAGTTGCAGAATTCAGTGCCAAATCACTGGTTATGGCTACCTCGATTGGGAAACTTAAACCTATAAGTGATAGCCAAATAGAAGAATTACGCATTGCATTTAATGTATAAATAAATGCAGATTATTGTTAGTGACAGTCATTCTCCGACATTCAACTTAGCTACAGAAGAATATTTACTAAGAGAACGTCGCAATGATATTTTATTTTTCTATATCAACACAAAAAGCGTTATCGTAGGACGAAATCAAAACGCATTTGCAGAAGTGAATGTGACGTTTTGCAAACAAGAAGGGATTGAAGTAATACGTCGTCTTTCAGGTGGTGGTGCTGTTTATCAAGATGATGGTAATGTTAATTTTAGCTTTATTACTGGAAAAGAAGAAAAACCTCTTGATGTTCAATGGCTTTTGCTGATACAATCTTTTCTCAAAAATATTGGTATTCTAACAACACAGGGCAAGCGAAAAGATTTGTACATCCATGAAGAAAAAATTACAGGAACTGCGCAACATATCACTTCAGACCGAGAGCTTTTTCATGGTACATTGCTTTATGATGTTCAACTTCAAGACGTAATCACCGCGTTAACTCCAGTAAACAACATTTCAGGTAAAGCTGTAAAGTCAGTTCGTGCCAAAGTAACTAACATACTGTCCCATCATTCATCATCACTATCGACCTTTGAATTTTTGACGCAACTTGTTTCTTTTTTTTCAGATTATTTTTCAACTCAACCAATCATATTATCATTGTCAGAAAAAGAGATCATCACACAATTTCAAAAAACTAAATATGAAACGTGGTGGTGGAACTGGGCACAAAGTTCAAAATCAAAGCTGCTACAAACTGTTATGTGTGAAGCAAAACCTTATGAGTTGGAAATCTGTATTGAAAAAGGAATCGTTGTAAGTTTGAGTGATAATTGTCCTGTTCCATTACAAGAATTGTTTTTAGGAAATCACGCCAATCAATTATTTTGATTGTCTGTTGTAAGTAATAAAAGCAATTTTTAAAATTTAATGAAACAGACGTCGTGACCTCACCCTGTTGAAGATGATGAGGTTCGTTATATAAATATGTTGCGTTTTATTAATAATGTTTTTTATACGTGAGTAATTTGTTTTTAAAGGACATATGGACCTTGTCCCAAATATCGGGACTCGTTTCATTTTTTCAAGTTGTTTCTAAAAAAGATTTTGTTAGTATAGCTGAAGGTTGCAATATAATGTAAATATCTTTGGATAGTGTGTTTCTTTTCTATGGATTTTGTGAAGATTGCAGTTAACTATTGAATTTGGATGATAGACAAGCAACATACATTGTAAAATGGGACATAATTACTTAGTTTTATGACCGAAATGTGGGTTAGAACCAAAAATAGATCAAAAATTGAAGGGAAAAAATCAAATTAATCAACAATAGTTTTGAAAGAATGATAGAAATTTGTATTGTAATCTCAAGTGCTTGAGATTTTCATGAGATGAGATTCAAATTGTTTAAATTTTGGGTTTTTAATCACAAAAACATTCCATGATAACACGACAATCCTTTAAAATGTTTCTGAAACCCGGTTTCGAAGACGAGTATGCCAAACGTCACAAAGCAATTTGGCCTGAGATGAAGGCTCTATTGAAAGAAACCGGAGTTAATGATTATTCCATCTTCTTGGATCGAGAAACAAACATTCTTTTTGCTGTTCAAAAGATTGAAGGAGATCTAACTTCGCAAGATTTGGGTGATAATCCTCTTGTTCAAAAATGGTGGGCATATATGGCTGATGTTATGGAAACAAATCCAGATAACTCACCGGTTTCGATTCCATTAAAAGAAATTTTTTACTTGGAATAACTCTTATAAAAATCAGTAAGTAATGGCCATGATATATTCTTGTATAATTGATTATCATTTGGCGATGATAAGACGCCAAATGTAATCAAACACATTATTAATTTGTTCTGAATTCCCTTAGAAATATGTTATTTTCAGTTTTAGTTGATCTAAAAAATTCAATTTACGTATTGTTTTATTTTACATAGCCAATATACGCTGTTTTATATTAATAAAAAATACAAGTTCGTTAAAAATCAAAATAAAAAGGGCAAGCACCAACCCTTTTTATTCCTATATATTAATTAACTCAAAATATCTATGGTGCAAAACAATTTTTTTATTTTTAATTTATTTATCTTTAAAACTAAATCAAACAATTAAATTAAGAACTTATGAGTATGAAGACACGAAAGGAGACCTATCTGAAAAGAAAGTCTCATGTCACTTTGTTAACAACAATATGCACATTTTTGTTGTTGTGTATTGTTAGTTGGGCTTCAGCACAAGACTTTTCCGTTAAAGGAACAGTAAAAGATGCTCAAGGGGAAACGTTGCCAGGTGTAACGATATCAATTAAAGGAACAAAAAGTGGGACTTTAACTGATGTAAATGGTAATTACACGATTAAAGTACCATCAAAAGAATCTATATTGGTTTTTTCTTTTGTCGGTTTACAAACTCGAGAATATGTAGCAAATAAATCTGTTATAAATGTAACTTTAACAGAATCTACGACAGGATTAGGCGAAGTTGTCGTGGTTGGTTATGGGACACAGAAAAAAGTAGCAATAACAGGTTCCATAGCTTCTGTGAGTTCAAAAGAAATAATACAAAGTTCTTCTACGAATCTTTCGAGTGCATTGTCCGGGAAATTAAGCGGGTTGAGTGCTTTACAAAATGGTGGGGGACAACCTGGTGAGGATGTATCAACCATTTATTTGAGAGGTGTGTCTACCTTGAATGGAGCGCAACCATTGATTATGATTGATGGGGTACCCCGTGATAATATGGATGAACTCGATTTGAATGAGGTTCAATCGGTTTCTATTTTGAAAGATGCTTCTGCCACCGCTGTTTTTGGAGTTCGCGGGGCAAATGGTGTTATTATGATCACGACCAAGCGAGGAACTGAAGGGAAAGCTAAATTAGATATTAATGTTGAACAAAGTTATTCTTCGTTTACTTGTGAACCCAAAAGGGTTACTTCCGTGGAATATATGAATTTACGGAATCTTGCACTTACAAATGATGGGTTACCGGCTGCTTATAGTCCATCAGTCATAGCTAAATATGAAAATCCGCTTGCCGGACTTAATCCTTCGGATGCGAATTATGCCCAAGAGGTAAAAGTTCGGGAATACATGTATCCAAATAACGATTGGTATCATATGTTGATAAAGCCGTATACTCCGCAAACTAATTTTAATGTAAATGTAAGCGGCGGAACCAAGCAGGTTGATTATTTTATTAATGCGGGATATATTCATCAGGGTGGAAATCTGAATATAGCACCCGGGTTGTCGTTCAATCCGGCTGCAATGATGAATCGGTTCACTTTCCGGTCAAATTTAGACTATAAGATTACGAGTTCTCTTTCTGCTTTTTTAAATTTAGGATCGTATCTTGAGAATGATAACATGCCTTTATCAGGGAGTATGTATGGTAATTCGGAGAGTTGGATGATGAGTGATTTAATATATCAAGCAACCTCCATTTTACCGATTACCCCGGGGCCTCTCACCCTTGCTGGATTCGGCGTGCCCGCCGGAAAAATTGTTGATCCGGGATATTTAGATCGTTCTGCTTATGAAATTATGAACGGGAGAGGATTTCAAACGGATATTTATTCTAATTTATATTCAACTTTGGGAGCGACCTGGGATTTGAGTAAAGCGATAACTCCGGGATTAAGTGTCAAAGGAATGATTTCTTTTGATGCTTATGGTGGTACTACGACACAAGGAGCCATAACCTCCGAACTATATTTGGCCAATATTGATTATATTACAAACACGTTGTCTTATGCAGCTAAACGTGTACCGGGAAGTACTCTCGCGTTAAGCAGTGAGGGTGCCGCAACTAATTATAAGATTAATATGCAGGGTTCAATTAATTACAACCGGACATTCGGCAAACATACCGTTGGAGGAATGTTCTTGGGACAAAGAGATACTTGGGATGTAACAGGTGGATCCTCTGATAATTTGATCCCTTATAATATGATAGGTCTTGTTGCAAGAGGTACTTATAATTACGATAATCGTTATTTTGCAGAATATGATATGGGGTATAACGGGTCGGAACAGTTTTCTCCGACTAATCGGTTCGGTTATTTTCCAGCTTATTCGGTAGGGTGGGTACTTACTAATGAGAATTTTTTGAAAAACAGTAAGATTCTGACTAATCTGAAACTCAGAGCTTCTTATGGGATAGTCGGTAATGATCAAATTAGTGGTAACCGTTTCTTGTATTTGGATGATAATACGATATCTACGGGAGGCGGTTATCTTCCAAGTCTCGGACTTGGTCAGCAGGTAAATTTAGGCCTTGTCGGTAATCCAAATTTACAGTGGGAAGTTGCAAAGAAACGCGATTTTGGAGCTGATTTTTCTTTTTTTAAAAATCTAAGCGGTTCATTTGATTATTTTATTGAACACCGGAGTGATATCCTCATTACCCGCAGCACTGTTCCTGCTTTTTTGGGCGTTCCTTCATCCGACGTTCCTAAAGCTAATATGGGAATCGTTTATAATCACGGTTATGAGGCAGAATTAAATTACAATTTGCCTATTAACAAGGATTTATCCCTTAATTTTAAGGGAAATTTCAGTTTCGCCAGAGATATTGTAAAATTTGCTGATGAAGTCAAAAAGGATTCGACCTATGCTTGCCGGTATGGGACAACAGGGTATCCGATCGGACAGCAATTTGGTTACAAAATTGACTGGAGTGATCATGGCGGATACTGGGTTTCTCAAGATGAGATCAAGAACAGTAATTTAATTTATCAAATCGGAACTCCCCGTGTTGGTGATTTCAAATATATTGATGAAAACCATGATGGCGTCATTAATAGTAAAGACGAGGTCCCGATCGGTTACTCTTCAGTTGTACCTGAAATAGTTTATGGTTTAACACTTGGTGCAACTTATAAGACATTTGATTTCTCCATTTTCTTTCAAGGTGTAGCAAAATATTCCATGAATTATTCAGGTCAAAATGTATATGATAACATTGAATCAGGTACTTATTATGATTATCAGATGAATTCCTGGACTTTAGCCCGTTACCAGGCGGGAGCAAAGATTACTTATCCTGCATTGAGTACACAAAATGGTCCAAATTATAATCCAAATGATTTCTTTATCATGAACCGGTCATTTACAAGATTAAAAAATATTGAGTTGGGCTATACACTTCCGGAAAAATATTTAAAATCTTTGGGGATCAATAAATTACGGGTTTTTGTTGGAGGACAGAATGTTTGTCTATGGGATTGTTTGAGAACGAAGCACTTAGATCCTGAACAAAATGGACCACTTGATTATCCTAATACAAAGATGTGGAATTTAGGTCTTAATGTTTCATTTTAACTCATAAATACAACGACTATGAAAATTAAAATAACTTATATTATATTGTCTTTTGTAGCAATTGTTTTTTCATTGTCTTCTTGCTCTGGTGTTTTGGATAGCGCACCAGCCGGAAGAGTAGCATTAGGCGAGGTCTTTTCGGATAATAATAAGACTTCTGCATTTCTGAATACTTGTTATGACAATATTAATCAAGAAGGTGTCAGCTATTTCTTTTGGACACGTGGACCTGTTGAATGGTGTGACGATGCGTGGGATGCAGATGAAATTGCCGTGAATTGGGTTGGCTCTGCCAATATGTATAATGGAACTATTACTGCTGGAAGTGATGCGGTTATGAATAATATTGTTCCGACGGATACCTGGAATTCTAATTGGGCATCCATTCGTAATTGCAACACATTTTTGGAGAATATTCCAACTGCAACTGTAACTAACGCGAGTGACAGAAGTCGGTGGACTGCAGAGGCTCACGTGCTGAGAGCCTATTATTATTCTGAATTGCTCAAGTGGTACGGATGTGCTTTACCTATTGAGACAATTCCTTATAGTAGTACTCAAGATTATAGTAAAATTACGAGGTCAAGTTATTATGACGTAGTAAAGTTTATCGTAGCGGATTGTGATTCGGCAATAAATAATCCGAATTTACCCTGGCGTATCACTTCAAGCGGAGAGTATGCACGTGTTCAGAAAGCTTTGGCAGAGGGAATAAGATCAAGAATGATTCTTTTTGCAGCCAGTCCATTATATAATGGTGGGGTAAATCATTGGGATGAGGCTTATACTATCTGTAAGGATGCCTTAACACAGTTAACAAATAATGGGTATGCACTTTATAATACTGTGAATTTTACAGCGACTTATTTATCTGCTGATGCATGTTTTCCTAATAAATATGCTGCTTTATACAATGAATACTTTACAAATGCCATGCAATACACATCGAACCCTGTTGATAAGGAAACCATTTATCAGAGTCGTGATGGACAAGGTAATACATGGGATATCGATGGTATTGGCGCTCAGGATGGATATAAGTCCGGAACCTGTCCTTCGCAAGAATTAGTTGATGCTTTTGAAACGACAGACGGACAACCAGTACTGAATCTGGCAACGCCTTATCTGGATGAAGAGCATACGCAGCCAAATTACAATACTAGTAATTCATTATATAATCCGAATAATCCTTATGTAAACAGGGATCCAAGATTTTATGCAGACATTTATTACAATGGTTCCAAAAGAAAGGCTTGGTGGACATTCTCAGAACCTCAGGCGTGTGTTGAAAATTATCCTGCATCAGCTGGATATCGTACCCGAATTATTGCCACGTGGGTTGGTGAACCAGAAACAGGTGTCAGCTCTTCGGCAAGAAATATGACTCGTACGGGTTATTATGAGCGGAAATTTTTAGCTCCCAACTCAGGAAATAACAATGTAGTTAGCGGGGCAAATTCTAAAATATATCGTTTAGGTGAGGTGATTCTCAATTTTGCAGAAGCTGCAGCAGAAGATAACCATTTGGATGAAGCTACAGCAGCCGTTAATCAGATCAGAGAAAGGGTCGGAATGCCTGATATTCCTTCAGGATTATCACAGTCTGATTTGATTCTTCGAATTCATAATGAACGCAGGGTTGAGCTGGCCATGGAAGAGAACCGTTTCTTTGATGTACGTCGGTGGACAAGTCCGACCGGAGATCTTTCGAGTACAGACAAATGGATTACAGCGATGTATATTACCCGGAATGGAGATGGATCTTTTACTTATACACGGCAACCAGTACGTTCAACCCCACGTGAGTGCTATACTAACAGGTATCTGAAGCTTCCTTTAGATTTAAATGAAGCGAATTTGATGCAATCATTGACCGGAGTGGTTTGGCAAAATCCAGGTTGGTGATATATAGTAAATGGTTTTTAATTAATAAAAGATTAATGATATGAGACATAAAATAATTATTAAAATATCGTTGCTAATGGCGTTTTTGTTCGTGATGATTCTTGGAACAACGCTAAACGCACAAAATGAGATATCTTCCATTAAAGGGGTGGTACACAATGAATCTGGAAAGCCTCTGGCGGGAGTCATGATAAATTCTGAAAACGGTAAAAACTTTGCATTTACAGATGAAAGAGGAGAATATTCAATTGTTGTTAATGACGAAAGCAATTGTCTTGTATTCTCTTTTATGGGGTACGCAAATAAGAAAGTATCAGTTGGAAAAACGAATCATCTTGATGTCATTCTTATTGCTGACGTCAGTAATCGAAATGAAGTGATTCCGTTAGGCTATTCTTCACAAACCAGGGACGAGTTGACCGGTTCTGTTTCAACTGTTACTGGAGACGAGTTAAGGAAATCACCGGTTTCTAATCTTTCGATGACTCTTGATGGACGTTTTCCCGGCCTTTTTACGCAAGAGACTTCTTCGGAATTATCCCGTGCTAATACAAATCTGTATGTCCGAGGTCAGGCAGAACAACCGTTAGTGGTCGTAGATGGAATTCCTACTTCATATAACACGAATCAGACATTGGATTATATTTCTCCGGATGAAATTCAATCGATTACGCTTTTAAAAGATGCAGCAACGGAAGCAATTTATGGCATTCAGGGTTCAAACGGGGTACTTGTTATTACCACCAAACGGGGTCAGGCAGGAAAATTGAAGGTTAATGCCCGTGTAGATGAATCCGTTCAGCAGGTTACGACAAAACCAACTTTTATCAATTCGGGTGAGTATGCCACGTTAAGAAATGAAGCTGCTAATAATGATGGGTTAGGACTGAATTACTTTTACAGTGACCAGCAAATTGCAGCATTTAAATCGGGTACGAACCCCACATTATATCCAAATACAAATTGGTATAATTTGTTTATGAAAAAGGCCGCGCAGATGCAGCGAGTGGATGTTAATATGAATGGAGGAACTGATCAGGTAAAATACTTTACTGATGTCAATGTGATGAATCAGGGAAGTCAGTTTAACACAGATTCTCCGGGGTATAATTCAAATGAGCACTTTGTCTGGGCTAATTTTCGTTCGAATGTCGATGCAAAAATTAATTCATATTTGAGCGGGCATCTTGATTTGACCGGAAATGTGAAAAATGAGAGAACTCCGGGAACTTTAAATTTCTCTCAAGCGGTATATCAAAATATATTTACAATTCCTTCTGCCGTTTATGGTCCGGTTACTCCGAGTTATATTGATCCGACCACAAAAGAACCGGCGGGAGATCAGGTTATATCTACCAATCTTGCCGATAGTCCTTATGGAATGTTAAACCGTAGCGGTTATACCAATGATTATGTAACCAATATTTATGCCCATTTCGGTTTGGATCTGGATATGAGTTTTTTGACCAAAGGGCTAAAAGCATCTGGTACTGTGGCTTATCAAACGAATACCGTAGATATTTTATATAACACGCAGGATTATGAAAGGGTAGTCAGATCCAGTGCTCCGGACACACTTACATTTACTCAAAAAGGTGGAGATACAAATACACCTCTTTCCTATAGCAAAGGATCTTCGTATTATTATTATCTGAGCTATAACGGAATTGTGAATTATGACCGGAACTTTGGATTAAGTCATGTTAGCGGAATGGGTTATATGTATTATCAGAAACTTCAATCGACTGCTACTACTTCTCCCGGACTTATCCCTTATAAGAGAATTCATACAGGGTTAGAAGCTTCTTATGACTATGATCAAAAATATATTTTGAGATTTGATATGGGTTATTCCGGTTCCGACTCCTATGCGCCGGGTAACCGATTTACAGCAACTCCGGCTATATCTGCAGGATGGGTTGCTTCCCGTGAGTCATTTTTAAGTGATATCAACTGGCTTAGTAATTTGAAACTGAGAGCTTCTTATGGTAAAACAGCTAATGATCAAGGCGTAAATCGTTTTGCTTATTTGGATGATGATACTTGGGGCGGTGGAGGTTCTATTGGTTCTCTTCAATATATAGTAAATGAAGGTCAGATTGGTAATCCTCTTATTAAGCCTGAAATATCCACAAAACAAAATTATGGAATAGATTTTGGATTTTTCAATCAACTTTCGGTTAGTCTCGATATATTCAGAGAACGTTGTAGTAATATGCTGATTAACGCGACAAGTGATATTCCGACTTACCAAGGAGTTCCATTAAGTAATTATCCTACGATTAATGGGGGGATATCCGAAAACATGGGGTATGATTTTACAGCAAATTACACCAAAGCTATTACTAAAGATTTAACGGTATTTGTGGGAGGATTTTTAAGCTACGCAAAGAATTGGGTGATCTATAGTGCTGAATCTCTCAAATCAAGTGATTATGTGTATCGTAAATGGACGGAAGGTTTTTCAGTTGGTCAAGCGTTTGGGTATCTTGTTGACCATAGTAACGGAGGAAACGGCTTTTTTAATTCCCCAAGCGATATCACTAACAGTGGGTTGACTTATGCATTTGGTACTCCTCGTGTTGGAGATCTTAAATATAGAGATTTGAATCATGACGGTGTTATTAATCAGAAAGACGAAGTACCGCTGGGAACAGGGAGTATGCCCCGATATTATTATGGTATCTCAGGAGGATTAAACTATAAATCATTTGATTTAAGCTTTTTATTCCAGGGAATAGGCGAATATAAAACCATTGAAAGCGGATGGGGAATTTACGGAACCGATTATAGTGGCATTTTTGGATCATTGCTTGAAAATGCATACACTCCTGCCCGTTATGCAAACGGAGAGAAAATCACTGCTCCCGCACTTTCGCTGACAACCACGACCAATCAACAACCAAGCGATTATTATCTCTATAACCGTGCGTATTTGCGTCTTAAGAATTTAGAAATCGGATATACACTGCCTAACAGTATCGCGAAAGCAATCTCTGCAAATAAGATTCGGTTCACTTTAAGCGCTCAAAATCTCTTTACCTGGGATAAAATGAAATCGAATGATTACGGTCCAGAGGGTGGTTACGGTACAATTCCTGTTTATCGGGTGTATAATGTGGGATTGAGTCTGCTATTCTAATGCGTTTAAGCAGTTAATTATTAATTTGAAATAATATCAAATATGAAAAAATATAATATATTTCTTTTTCTCTCAATAGTTGCATCACTCTTTTTTATTTCATGCAGTAATGAATTAAACTTGCAATCTGATGGACGTATTGATTTAGCCGCTGTATTTACAGACCGGTATGAAACCCTGGGGTATCTGAATTCTTGTTATGGTTATCTTCCTGCTCCGTATATAGACAGAGCATCCTATTGTGACGAGGCAGAGGACTGTGATGATAATATTCCTGGTGCAAGATCCGACTGGTATAATGGTACCACGACGGCATTAACTTATGCTTCCGATTCCCAGGATGGAAGTCCATGGACAAATCTTTATGAAGGAATCCGTAAGTGTAATGTTTTCTTAGCCAATATTTGGACATCAACGGCTTATGCCACGAATGAAGAGAAAGAGGGTTGGGCTGCGCAAGCTCATACTTTACGTGCTTTGTATTATTTGCAACTGATTAAACGATATGGAGCAGTGCCTCTTATTGATAAACCGTTAGCCATTAATCATGATTATTCAAAAGACACTAAATCCAAATTCTCAGCAGTTGTAACCTTTATTCTTGCTGATTGTGATTCAGCTTTAACCGCACCTGCCACGCAATATGGCTTCCCATGGGGAATTTATACGAATCAATATGGAATTATGTCCAGGGCAGTTCCTTATGCCATAAAATCGGAAGCAGTGACTTATGCCGCGAGTCCATTGTGGGCAGATGGCACTTATTCATGGACAGATGCTTTGGCAATTAATAAAGAGGCATTGTATCAATGCGTGTCAAATGGCGGTTACAGTCTTTTTAATGTTCAACCGACGAATCATGCTGCACAGAATGCTTATGCCCTTTATTTTATTACCAGTAGTAATGATCAAAGGTCAGTGGATAACGAGACAATTTATCAAGGTGGTGGTCAGATGGCAATATGGGAGTATGCCGGAATGCCCACAAATACCGGAATGAATAAATCAGGACCGAATCCTACTCAGGAGTTGGTAGACAGTTACGAGATGGCTAATGGGCAAGTTCCGATTACAGGTTATAGTGATGCAGACCATCTTCAACCGATTATCAATACGGCATCCGGTTATGATCCAACGAATCCGTATGCAAATCGTGATCCTCGTTTCTATGCTTCTATTTATTACAATGGAGCATTACGAAATCTGAATCCCGGTACTGCCGGAATGGAATTTACCGCTACAGCTCCTTTTTATGGAATAGAGGCATTGTGTCCAAGTTGGAGTGACAATATCGGCAATCTGACTTTTACTCTGTATAAGTGGAACACCAATTATGCTACAAGTGTTGCCGGTACTCCTGTTGGTCAAAAAACTTTTGTGAATTATAATGACGGATCAAATCTTGGGTTATCGTTTAGTACTCCATTGCCTGCAGGAAATTATGTTTGGGAGCTAAGTAATGGAACACAAGTGGTTGGTGTATGGAAATGGACAAACGGAACATCAACTGCAGTTAGTTATTTTACGGGCGTTCAAACAACCGGTAATTATAGAAGTTCGATCGCTTATGCGCCAAATAATTATACTTCATTAGTGGCAGGAGCCTCTACTCAGACACCTGTACAGATAGTTCCCGGCCGAACAGTTCTATCTTATGTAGGTGGAGCAGATGGAATTTCGGAAACTGATCGCACCCATACCCGAACAGGTTATTATATAGCTAAATTTAATAATTACCAATCAGGACAAAGTAATAGTGCAGACGGAGCGATCCGTGTATTTCGCTTAGCTGAGCTTTATCTGAATTTTGCAGAATCAGCTTATCAAGCGGGCGGACCTGATGCAGAGGTAACCTTAGGTTCAGGTATGACAATGAGCGCACGTGATGCAGTTGATGCAATCCGTGCAAGAGCAGGTATGCCGAATTTACCAAGTGGAATGAGTCAAGCGGATTTCGAGACAAGATATCGAAATGAACGTCGTGTAGAATTGGCTTTTGAATCACAACGCTTTTTTGATGTTAGACGCTGGAAAATTTTGAGTCAGACCGATCAGTTTGTAACTGGAATGCAAGTTATTCCTAACGGATCAAGTTATACTTATACCCGGTTTAAATTTCCTAACCGGAATGATTCATCGGATAAATGGTTGTTGTATCCATTAGATCAGAGTGAGGTTAATATCATGCAAGGATATACCGGGGTTAATTGGCAAAATACGGGATGGTAATAAATAATTGGATCAATCCTTTGAAAAAAGGATTGATCCAACTTACAGATTATTATATAATTACTTTAATAATACATTTATGAAAAATATCAAGTTCTTGATTTTTATAATTGGTCTTCTGTTCATAGGAATTCTAAGCGGATGTAGTTCGGATGAAAAAAATTATCCGGTAGCCATTGGTTTTAGTAATAAGTCTGCAGCAGATACTGTGCCTACGGGTAGTAGCTATGTCCTAAACGGAACTATTGTTGCTGATGGACCGATTAAAACGGTTAAATTTTATCGTAATTTTGTTTTGAGTTATGAAAAGGACTCAGTGGAAGTTACCAAACAAGATTCGGTCGAGATGGCAGCAACTCAGATCACGAATATCAAAGGAGATAGTTGTAGCTTTTCAATTAGCGTTCCTGATATTACGGAAAATACAACAATACGGGTGGTAGCTATACAAAACGACGGTCATCAGACTTCAGCTGTTTATACTATTAATTTATCGGATGTTACTTTTCAATTGAATAAATGGTGTGGTGGTTGGGATAGTCCTCTGTATGGAAATTTTTATAGTGTAGCTAATAGTTCGAGTTATGGACAGCATATCGAATGGACAGATCCGGCAATGATTCTTCAATGTGATTTCTATTTTGGAGATTATAATGTCGGAGCAACGGATATGGATTATCCGTTAAATGATTCGTCACCTGCATTTAGTGATATGGGTTGCCGGTTTGCACAGACAAAATTTACTTCTGCTCAGTTTTATGCAATGAAGTCTGATGCTTTGTTCAAGTCTTTGTCAACTCCAACGTTATCATCGGTCAATATTGCAGCTGGAAATGTTATTCTATTTAAAACCAAAGCAGGCAAATTGGGTTTGCTTCATATCATTTCTACTAACGGTGAAGAAGATTATAATTTCGATGTGTTAGTTCAGAATTAATTCATTCATATAATTTAATAAAACACAGATCATCATTTTTATGTCTCTTGATTTATTATAAAATGAATGATTTTACCTGAATTAATTGGCAAAATAAGAGATGGTAGTAATAGTAAGATCAATCCTTCCTTTTGAGGAAGGATTGATCTTCTAATTCTAAAAATAGCTAGTGAGCTATATCTTATCATAATATTATGGTGTAGAATCAAGTATTGGCGGAACCCTTTTGATACTTATCATTCCTTTCAGATTGAATTTGGGATATCTTCAAATTTATCTCAATATATTCTGCGATATATTTATTCGAAATTTTCTGTTTCCTTATTTTACAGGCTAATTATAGTTTCTGTCCCATACTGTGCATTAATAAACAACTTATTTACTTATGAAATCTCCATGTTCTACCAAACGTGTAGGCATGAAAATAAGGTGGCAGGATTATTTCGCTGATTTTGCAAACTCCATTTCATATGTCCTTTAAAAACAACTTATTTACGTATGAAATCAAACGTCATGATTAAAAGGTTCATTATTTTGTTCATTATTATTGAGGGTGTTTCAATGGCAAAAAGTCAAAACATTCCTCGTCCGGAATATCCTCGGCCTCAATTTGAGCGAAGTACCTGGCAGAACTTAAATGGCGAATGGACATACATTTTTGATTTTGGAAACTCGGGAGAACAACAAGGATTCTCTAATAATAACGGTTTTGAGAAAAAGATTATAGTGCCGTTTTGTCCGGAGAGTAAATTATCGGGTGTTGAACACAAAGATTTTATCAATCACATGTGGTATCAACGTAAGATTTCGATTCCTGAAAGCTGGAACGGAAAAGATATCCTGTTGCATTTTGGTGCTGTATATTATGAGGCAGAAATTTATATTGATGGTAAGCTTGTTGGGAGGCATTTTGGAGGCACCTCCTCTTTTGAATTTGATATCACTTCTTTTGTGCAAAACGGAGCAAAACACAATCTTGTTGTTCATGTGAATGATGATTTACGTTCCGGGATGCAGCCTGGAGGAAAACAATGTTTCAACTATTTTTCAGAAGGTTGCTCTTATACACGAACAACCGGCATTTGGCAAACCGTGTGGATGGAAGCCGTATCCTCTTTTGGACTGCAGTCAGTTCATCTTACTCCCGACATTGATCAAAAGCAATTGATAATTCAGCCTCATTTTATTACTGAAAGCAGCAGCCATAAGCTTATTGTTATCTTAAGAGATAAAGGCAAAATAGTGTCACAAAAAATAGTACCTGCATTTAATAGTCCTTTTTGTATTCTTTCAGTGCCACAAATGAAAACATGGTCTCCTGAAAGTCCTTTCTTATATGATCTGACATTTAAAGTGTTAGGGATTGAGAATCAAGTTGTAGATTCGGTGAAGTCTTATGTGGGTATGAGAAAAGTGCATATTGAAGGTAACCGGGTATTTTTGAACAACAAGCCATATTATCAACGTTTAGTGCTCGATCAGGGATTCTATCCGGATGGTATATGGACAGCTCCTACCGATAAAGCACTTAAATCAGACATTGCACTCTCCTTGCAAGCCGGTTTTAATGGAGCACGATTACATCAAAAAGTATTTGAAGAGCGTTTTTATTATTGGGCAGATAAATTAGGATACCTTACATGGGCAGAATCATCCAGTTGGGGACTTGATGTTAACAATCCTGATGCAGCACGTAATTTTCTAACAGAATGGGAAGAAAGAGTGAAGCGAGATCGAAATCACCCGTCAATTATTGTTTGGACTCCTTTTAATGAGACTTGGGATACTGATGATATTCAGTATCCGCGTTTGGTACATGATGTTTATTGGTTAACCAAAGAACTTGATCCTACTCGGCCCATAAATGATGCCAGTGGAGGCACACATGTTATTACAGACATCTGGTCAGTTCATAATTATGAACATAATCCCGATATGTTATCAAAAATACTAACCCCTGACGCAAAAGGAGAAGTTTGGTCAAATAATTCGAACAACATATTCTCTATATACAGCGGTCAGCCTTATATGATTGATGAATTTGGAGGAATCAAATGGAGTTCTGTACATCAAAATTCGAACGCTTCATGGGGGTATGGAGAAACCCCACAAGACCTTAAAGAATACTATACTGAACTTAATCAATTAGTTGATACGATTTTGAGCAGAAAAAACGTTGCAGGTTATTGCTATACACAACTAACAGATGTTGAGCAAGAACAAAATGGCATCTATTTTTATGATCGGACGCCAAAATTTGACATAAAAAGAATCTACGATATTTTCAGCAAAGTCCCACAAAACTATTGATTGTGTTTATTGAAGAGCTTTTTATGAAAGCTATTGTACGTTTTTTGAGTTTATATGATTTAGTAATTTGATAAGTAATTATTTATTTAATTCTTTTGTTGTGAAAAAAACAATATCTCAAATGGCAATTTTTTTTTGTATCAGCATTGTAATGTTATTGACTGTAACATTAGCAGCTGGATCTGTAAAGATGCGCAAACAAGCATCTCAATTGAATTTTGATGCTCATGCACGGCAGATTGTAGCGAAAATGACGCTTGATGAAAAAATTGCTCAATTGCATGGCATCGTTGATAAAGAAAATTGTCGGGTGGTGCCTGGTATACAACGATTGGGAATTCCTGCCCTTACAATTTGTAATGGACCTGCAGGTGCCGGACCTGCTGGACCTGGACATGATGGAAAAGCTACATCTCTACCAGCACCTATATCGCTTGCCGCCACTTGGGATGCTCAAGCTGCCTATATATATGGAAAGATTGCAGGTGAGGAGTCTGCTCTACTCGGAAATTCGTTATTGGAGGCACCTGATGTAAACATAGCTCGTACACCTCATAATGGACGAACATTTGAAAGTTTTGGCGAAGATCCGTTTTTAAATAGTCGTGTAGCAGTAGCCGTAATTAAAGGGATCCAAAGTTGTGGCGTTATCGCCAATGTCAAACACTATGCAGCAAATAATCAAGAACAAGATCGGTTTAAGATAGATGAAATTATTGAAGAACGGACACTTCGTGAAATTTATTTGCCAGCCTTCGAAGCATCGGTGGAGGAAGGACATGTTGGTTCTGTTATGGCTGCGTATAACAAGGTGAATGGAATATTTTGTTGTGAAAATGATTTCTTACTAAACCAAGTATTGAAACATGAATGGAACTTCAATGGCTTTATAACTTCTGACTTTGGAGCTGTTCATAGCACCATTCCCTCTGCCAAAGCAGGGCTTGATTTAGAAATGCCTACCGGTATCTATTTTGGAGATTCACTCAAAAAAGCTGTTGAATCCGGTGAAATTTCAGAATTGATATTAGATGATAAATTAATTCGCAGATATCGAACAATGATGCGTTTTGGTGTATGGGATCAATTACATGCTAAAGGAAACATTCCTGTTAATCAAGATGCAAAAATCGCTATGAATATTGGTGAAGAAGGTGTTGTTTTGCTTAAGAATAAAGGAAATCTACTTCCCTTGAAAGCCAATTCAATTCATACCATCGCCGTGATTGGACCTTTTGCTGAGCAAGCAATGACTGGAGGTGGAGGAAGTTCGTATGTAAATTCAATACTTCGTATTTCTCCTGCGGATGGTATTCGTAATATTATGGGGAAAAATGTGACAATTCAAATAAATGATGGAACTAATTTATCACAGGCTGTATCCATGACAAAAAGTGCTGATGTCACAATCCTTATGCTTGGAGATAGACAAACAGAGGGACAAGATCATTCAATTTCACTTGATGGTAACCAGAATGAATTAGCAGAGGCTATTTTAAGTGTAAATCCTCATGCCATTGTCGTATTGAAAACCGGAGGGCCGATCCTTATGCCATGGGTGAATAAAGCATCAGCTATTCTTGAAGCATGGTATCCGGGAGAAGAAGATGGAACTGTTGTGGCGGATGTTTTGTTCGGCATAGTTAATCCTTCAGGAAAACTACCAATAACTTTCCCCAAAAACGATACTGATTTACCTACACAATCTATTGAACAATATCCCGGAGTGGATAGTATTGCTCATTACTCGGAGAATTTATTAGTTGGTTACCGTTGGTATGATACAAAGAAAATTGAACCATTATTTCCATTTGGTTATGGGTTATCCTATACCACTTTCTCTTATACTGACCTTAAAATTTCAAAACTCACGGCTGCAAAAACAGTAACAATTGAGTTTACCATTACAAATTCAGGGAAGTGTTTAGGAGCGGAGGTGGCTCAGCTCTATATCAGGTTACCGTCGCTACCAAATGTTCCACAGCCACTTCGTGAATTGAAAGGATTTCGCCGTGTGAAACTAAACCCCGGACAATCTACCCACGTTAAGATTGAGCTTAATACCCGTTCATTGTCTTATTGGGATGTTAAGTCTCACGGGTGGAAAGTAGCATCAGGCACTTATATCGTTTCTGCAGCATCATCATCTCGCGATATTAGGTTAAGCGGTAAGTTCAATGTCAAGTGATGTCTCATGTTGTACGTAATGGCTATTGGTTTAATATTATATCTAAGATACATTATTATGAAACGAGTCCCGATGTTTGAGACGAGTTTTATGTGTCTTTAATAAAAAATAATTGTATGAAATCCCCATGTTCTACCAAACGCCAATGGACATGAAAATAAGGTAGCAGGGATTAGCTTCGCTGATTTCGCAAGCTCAATTCCATTTGTTCTTTAAAATTAAAATTATTTACAAATGAAAATTATCAATAAAGCACAGGTAGCCTTTTTGTTGTTTTTTTTCTTCTCCTTCTTTTCTCCTATAATTATTGAAGCACAAACATGTAATGTAAACCCTGAATTTTGGACAGGAACAGACAATCTTGGCAGGACCACTTCATCTGAACAAGATGTTGGTGCAACAAGAACTGGGAAATGTGTAGGAATATTTTATTGGACATGGCATACAGATGATAATGCGGTTTCGCCGGTAATAAATATATCCCAGATTCTCAAACAAGACCCAAGTGCTGCGACTAATTTGAATGATACAGCATGGGGAGAAATCAAGATCGGTGGAACTTATTGGTGGAATGAACCTTTGTTTGGTTATTACCGGACGACAGACGACTGGGTATTGCGAAAACATGCACAAATGCTTGCTGATGCGGGTATTGATGTGGTCTTTTTTGATTGCACCAATGGTAATCTTACCTGGAAATCGTCCTATACTGAATTGTTAAAAGTTTGGGAACAGGCAAGAAAAGATGGTGTTAAGACTCCTCAAATAGTTTTTATACTTAATTTTGGTCCTACGGCAACTTCACTTGAAGAAATTAAAGAACTATACAATGATTTATATCAGCCTGGTTTATATAAAGATTTGTGGTTTATGTTGAATGGAAAACCTTTAATTATGGCTTATCCTGATATGCTTTCAGATGTACAGGGTAATTCAGCTGAAACTCAACTTCGACGTAACATCAAGGATTTTTTCACTTTTCGTCCGGGTCAGCCTGATTATGTTAGCGGGCCATCACGCAACGATCAGTGGGGTTGGCTGGAAAATTATCCTCAACACGGTTACGGTTTAAAAGCAGGTGGAGGCTATGAAGAAGCGACAGTAGGAGTATCACAAAATGCATGTGCTGCAACGGGAGGACATTGTTCTGCTTTTAACAGGCCGGATAGTTATGGGCGTAGTTATACTTATACTAACGGGGAGAATTCTGATACAAGTGCATATGTTCATGGTTATAATTTTCAGGAACAATGGAGTCAGGCATTTCAATTAGATCCGGACCTTGTTTTTGTTACAGGATGGAATGAATGGATTGCAGGGCGATGGGATACAAGTTCCTGGCCTAATCCATATGCACCATTTTCATTTGTGGATGAATATAACTGGGAAAAGAGCCGTGATATAGAACCGGTGAAGTCATGGGGAGATAATGGGGATAATTATTACATGCAATTAGTAAGTAACGTACGTAAGTTTAAGGGGATGCAGGCACAAGAATCAGTATCGGCTCCAAAAACAATCAGTATGGGAAATTTGAATGATTGGACAGATGTCAAGCCGGAATACCTGGATTACAAGGGAGACACGATGTGGCGCAATGCTCTGGGACAAGGCAGTATAGTTTATACAGACAGTACGGGACGGAATGATATCATAATGGCCAAGGTAGCCAGAGACACGAACAATCTGTATTTTTATGTAGAGACGGCAGATACATTGACACCGAAAACCGATTCGCAATGGATGCGATTATGGATAGATATAGACCGGAATAAAAGCACGGGATGGGAAGGATATGATTATGTCATCAATCGGATAAACCCGGGAGATTCAGCAGTAGTTGAGAGGAGTGTAACCAATTCATGGAAATGGGAGAAGGTTGGTTCGGCTGCATATGTAATAAACGGGAATGTATTGGAATTAAAAGTAAATCGTTCATTATTCAAAGAAGAAGGCAAGGGATTAAATTTTGAATTTAAATGGAGTGATAACAGCGAGAATGATGGGAATATCATGGACTTCTATATTCATGGGGATGCTGCACCTGACGGTAGATTCAATTATGTTTATAATACTATTAAAATTGATAATAATTAAGGGGAAAAGAGTCAGCTAATAATGTTTTCTTTCATTAAAAATGGCAGGTAATTATGAAAAATAAAAATGAAAAATAAATACCTACTTACAGAATTATCAATATATTATGTAGGACTCTCTGTGCTTATTGTGTTTTTCCTTTTTGATGTGAAGTTAGTTGCTCAATCAACACCAAAATCACTTTATGTCGGTGTATCTTATTACCCTAAAATATCGGGCGATAAGATAGATTCGGACATTCAAAAAATGAAGGAAATTGGAATCAATCAAGTAAGGCTCGGTGATTTTGATTGGATAAGTGAGGAACCTAAAGAAGGAGTTTACAATTTTGAGTGGTTGGAAAAAGCAATAGATAAATTTACGAAGGCAGGTATAGCCGTGGAATTATGTACGCCAACCGCGGCACCTCCTATATGGCTTGAAGAAAAACACCCTGAGATTTTTCCAGTGAATGCTTCGGGCTTAGTTGTTGGACATGGAGGCAGGAGGCAATATAGTCCAAACTCAAAAGTTTATCGCGAGTATTGTCGAAAAATTGTCGAAAAGTTGGGACAGAAGTTCGGTAAAAATCCAGACATAATTACTTGGCAGATTGATAATGAATTGTGGGGAGATGACTATTCTCATGCCTCTTTAATGGCTTTTCATATATGGCTTAAAAAAAAATACGGCACAATTGAGAATTTGAATAACTTATGGTGTACGGAGCTGTGGAGTCAGAAATACCAAAGATTCGATCAAGTTCCTCTGCCGGATCCATACAGAGTCGGTGCTGGTCAACATCCTTCACTTTTTTTGGTTTACCGACGATTTATGAGTGATAGTTATATATCGTTTTGCAATGAACAGGTAAGCATATTACGAAAATATACAAACGCACAAATAACAACTAACTGTCATAATCCGTTATTTCAGGAAATTGATTGTGAAAAATTATTCAAGAATTTAGACGTTGTCTGTTACGATTCATATGCAGGTCCTAAAGAATTATACCGTTATACTTTTCAAGCCGATTGGATGCGGGGTTTGGGAAAACCTTTCTGGCTTGCTGAGACAGAGGTTAGTGTTAGCGGTGGGACTTCGGTATCGAACATTAACGATTTTGCTGATTATAAAGGATCTTTAAGAGCAAAAATGTGGTTGAATTATGCTCTTGGTGGCGATTTAGTCAGCTTTTGGTTATGGCGTCAGCATTGGGCCGGACAAGAGTTAGAACATAGCGGTTTACTTTATTCATGGGGTGAAGAAAATATAAATACTCCAGAGATTCAGGAAGTTGCAAAAGAATTAAATCATTACGGTGATTGGTTGCGAAGTACTAACCCAAAGAAGGCAACTACCGCCTTGTATTATGAAATACCGATGCAGTGGATTTTTGAAGCGACACCAATGGCAGAAGGGTTCCAATATGATGAGGCAATTGCGTCATATTATAAAATGCTTATTGACGCAGGATTAAACAGAGATGTTATAATGGGAAATGCAGATTTAAATAATTATAAAACCCTGTTCTCACCTTACATGCCTGCCTTTGAAAAAGGACAACTTAAAAAAATAGAAGCCTTTGTTGAAAATGGGGGAACGTGGGTTCTCGGACCACTTTCTGCTTGCAGAACTTTAGAAGCCACGGCACATAAAGAGGCCTGCTATGGAAATGACTTTGAAAGTTGGCTGGGTATACATGTTCGACACAGATTACCTCCGTCAAATGAAACACGAATTGTATCAGAAAATGATACCGCAAAATGCAGTTATTGGTGCGATGCTTATGAGGTAAAAAACAATCAGAAAATAATTGCTAAATATGAGAATGGTGTCTTGGATGGAATGCCGGCAATTGTTGAATGTAAAATCGGGAAAGGGCGTGTATTTGTTATGGGCACTAAACCGGAAGATTCATGGATGGTTCGTTTTGTTCAAAAAATAACGGAAGGAGATTTTTATTCTGAGGATCCTGGTGTTTTTGTTATCGAAAGAGTAGATAAAGAAAACGAACTGGCAGGAATAATTGCTGTTAATACAAATCAACATAAAGCAAAATATATATATGATGGAGAGACTCATTTAATCGATTCCTACGGTGTGGATGTCATCCTTCAAATAAAAAACATCCATAACAAAATAAATATGATCTCAGAAAAAAATCCGATCAAATGTATGCAAGCCATTTCAAGCTTCTTTTAATTCAAAATATCAAATCAAATAATGTTTGTATCATGAAATGTGTTTTTTAAACGATGCTTAATATAAAATGAAACATACAAAAATAGTTTCTTTATTTACATTCTCTTTGCTTTTCCCATGTTTAATGATTGCAAGCTGCAACAAAATTAATCTAACAAATATACCAACCTCGTCTGTAAAAACAGTACAAAAATTACCAGAAAGGGAGGTGAAGGTTTATATAGGTATTGCAGATAGGTGGCATGATATTGATGATTCGGCTAATTATAGCAAGTGGAGTTATGTTCGTGAGAATGCTGCTGGGTTTTATACAAACTTCATTCAAATGTGGCAAAACTCATATCAAAATAGCCAAGATCCGCAAAAGAGTTGCGATAATATGCGAAAGGCTTTTTTAAAAAATGGATGTTTTTTTGAAACTAGTATGGAAACACAAGTGAATGACTCCCCTGATGGTATTAATAATGAATCAACAGATAAAAAATACATTGATTTGTTAATCAATGCTGGATTTTCAGTTGATGAAACAAGTTTAAATTACGGAGTTGATGTTCAACGCATAAAAACGCTGAGAACGTATGATGGTACCAGATCTTGCCTGACGTTGGTTGGCCCATGGACGGTAGGTGGCAATATACTAAGTGATGGTACAATTGGCAACAAGCAGATTAGAGATAATATTATAATTACTGATGGTATGGAAACTGACGGACCATTAGGATTTTGGTATAATGATTCGGGGGAAATGCGTGAAGGAAGTTACTCTCTTGTGAATTTTGTCGAAAATCAGAATAAAACATCTGCAGTAATGTTAGCACCTTATGATGCTGGTGTAGAAGGATATAATCAAACGAGAGACTATTTGACTATATCAAAGCAGTGTGTTTTAGAACATGAAGATAATAATGCGAGTCCAGATATTTGGACAATTTGGACTTATGGTGAACTCAGTGACGAGCCAACTTTTCCAGAATCCTTTGTGGATTCTTTAGGAGAAACAGAGCCAGCTAATACTTTAATGGGTGTAGGTTATTGGCTAATAAAGCATTTGAATAGTTTTCCAAAATTAGGAATAACAATTGGTAATGTAAATAATAATGTTGCAGTGAAAGCAACAAATGATTCCACTACAGAAGTGTCGATAAGCAAAGGAAGCAATGGCGCTTTTGAGTATAATATGCCTATTTTGTTATCTAATGACGGAGACCCACAAATAGAAATTTCACCTGTTATATATGCGACAGTAGACGGAGGAAGTAAAGATTGGAATATTAGTTTTAATATTGCTGGTAAAGACTTAACAGATGAAATTGTTTATAATGGCGGTTTAAATTGTATCAATAACTTTCGTATTTCAAAAACGAATAAACTTTCTCTAATTCTTAATATAAAATCTAAGAGTAGTAATATATCTATGCTATCGCCTGTTTCGATTAAAATAGAAACAATGAGTAATATCTCTAATACAAGAAATAACAAGAGTTATACTGTAGGTATAAAAGCGTCGTAAGATGACAGGAATGGATGACCAAATGGAAAGAGCTGGTTATTGTGAGGATAGCGTAGTGTGAGGGTGTTGACTTAAATTGTTATTCGTTCGTGAATCATTGGCATTTTCTAAACAATGCTATTTGACAAGCAAATGAAAAATAGCTAAAAAATATGCAAATAAATCATGAGAAAAAAAATCATTTTAACTCCTTGGTTCTTATTAATGTGTCTTCTTTTACTATTTATAGAGGCACAAGATTGGGCTTCCGCAGGCACTTTTGGCAGTTCAACCAAACAGGAAGCACAACAATCAACCACTCCAGTAGATAAGCAAGCTGTCAAGGTATGCTGTCAGATAACTAATTTTATGATGCAACCTAAAGAAGTTGATCAAGCTGTTGTATTTAAAGATCCAGCTAACGAACAAACCGTACTTTTCGATTTAGCAGAAGGTGGAGCCATTGTTTCATTAAAATACCGTAATACCGAGTACATATGGGGTTATAACGGTGGTGGGCTCTTACAAATGGCTTTTCACAACCAAAGAAATGACGGTCCTTGGGCAGGAGATTATAATCCCACACAAGCCGGGGACGGTACAAACATGTCTCCAGTTACTGGCGTCGCTTGTAATGGTACGGATTCGTTGGATATCATAACTATGATGCTTGATTTTAATCATAATAATGGATTTTATCCTCATCCGCTCATTGCCGTATGGGGTGGAAAGGTTGATACTACTACTCCTACCAGTTATTTTTCTCCTTATACTCTCGAAACCATAGCACATTGGGTTCTGAATCCAAGTGGCGAACCAAAATACTACCTTGAACTTGACGAACGTATTACTCATCTCACGGACGAAAAGATGGGACCTTTGGCATATGATTTTGCCGATTATGAACCTTGGGCGTTTAATGTTCGTGCCATCAATCCTGCAAACTGCCCATGCCATTCATCGTTAACTAACTCTGTTTCCGGAGGTTGGTATTCTGATACTACACGTCAAGAAGGTTTAGCTATTGCCATGCCAAGCAGTAATTTTCCCCAAAGCGAGATTGGGGGTGGTTTTAATAGCGATTATATGTGGCGCAACCATAGTTTTCATCTTTCAGCATCAGAGTCACTTGATGGCGTGGCATCAAAAAAATTTGTTTGGTATGTAATGGTAGGCCCTTGGAGTAATGCATTACAATTTTCGATGAAACTCGGTCTTTCAGGAGGTATGAAATGAAGAATAAAACATATAGTAGACAGACTAAACCTAATTGGAATAGGTTAAAAAAGAATTTCTTTTTGGTGATTTCCATCATAGTTATTTTAGTCCATGTACAGCTTAAGAGCCAGAAAATGCCGGATGTGCGAGGTCATACAGAAGAATATCCGATTAACATGGTTAATTATTGGCAGTCGCGGGAGTCGTTAAAATCAATACAAGTAGTTGTACTGCGAGATCCAGCAAGTGAGCAAGAAGCACGATTCGATTTAACACACGGTGCTTCATTAATTTCGTTACGCTACCGTGGACATGAATTGCTTTTTGGTAAAAGTGCAGGAGCAAATGTTGAAATGATAAAGTTTCGCGATGACAAATCAGAAGAATTAAAGGGTTTGAGCCCATATTGGTCAGCCTATCATCCGAGTCAAGGAGAAACAAGCATGGGATTTGCTTCAACAGTTGCGGGTGTGGCTTGCAATGGGGAAAAGTCAATGAGGGCTTTTGCTATGATGATAGAAGCCGGTGTAGATAACTCATTTCAGAGTGAACCATTCATTGCTGTATGGAAAGGTAAATTAAGCGATAATTTCCCACCAGGTTATTCTACACCTTATACAATAGAAACAGATGCTAGTTGGATTAAAAACCCCAAAGGTGAACCAAAGTATTATTTAAAACTTCATCAAGTAATCGTGAATATTCGTCAGGAAGATTCAGGACCTATGGAATGGCTTTTAGAGGGTGCATCTCCATGGTATTTTAATTATAATGCTGTTTATGCACCAAAAAACTGTAGTGAAAAGACTCCCTGTTCGAGTGTGACAGCGCCGATTCTCATGACCGGTCGCTATCAAGATTCGGCGCGAACTCATGGTTTTTCAATTGTTGTTCCGACCAAAAAATGGGCAACGAACCGAGCTTATGTGCTGGAAAACGCTGAGTATGTCAAGCTTCTTTACGGAGCTGTTTGGGCTGCACCCCGGCACACTTTTGCGATAGTCTTATCTCATCCAATCAATGGGTTGAGTGCATATTCATTTGATTGGTACATTTGCGCAGGGAGCTGGAATCATGTCCGAACATTTGGAAATTATTTGATAGAACAAGATCAATCGAATAAAGAGGATAAATAAAATTTGAGATGCTTGATAATTAACAATTTATTGATGAGGTCTACTTATTATATATTTATATTTTTGATGTTGCTCATAACAGCCTGTAACCATGCAATAGAAATTTCTAATTCAAAAGAAATTCCAGTAGTCATGTCAGGATGGAATATATATATTGCAGGAAATTATCGTTATGGCCCTTCGATTATATTGAATAGCGATGGATCAATTGATGCATGGTTTGCTGCTGCTGGGGGAACTCAAGGAAAATATCTTTACCCTGATTCTTCATCTAATACTGCAGTTCAGCTAAGTGGAAATATGACAGCATCCCAGATGTTTACTGCTACCGAATCGTTCTATTCTGTTGGGATTTCATGTCCGACATGGGGCACTACAAATGGAGGTCTTACATTATCTTTATATCAATGGAATACTGATTATAATACAACAATTCTAAAAGGATATATTGCTACGAGAACATTTATTGGCTTTGCAGATAATTCATTTTTAACGATTTCGAATAATAATCTTTTGCCTGCCGGAAACTATTTATGGGTTTTAAGCCAACCACAAAATACCGTTGGCGTTTGGAAATATTCAGGAAATGAATCAGGCACTCAAAGCTATTTGAATGGTATTCCTATAACTGGAAGTTATGCTGCTTCCTTATTTCCAAACAGTGGAATTGGTTCTTTTTGGGATCAAATAGCTTATCGGCGATCAACTGATGGAGGTAAAACTTGGACAACCGATCAGATGGTATTGAAGCCCACTATGGGATCACGAGATCAATTGTCTGTTTGTGATCCGGGAGTTGCAGAATGGGGCGGCTATTATTATCTTGGCTATACTTCGACTGAAAATCAGAATGGAACAAATAATCAAGCATATATCTGTCGTTCAACGTCACCAAGTGGTCCATGGGAAAAATGGAATGGTTCAGGATGGGGTGGTGATAAACCACAACCAATTATATCATATACTGGAGATTCAACATGTTTTGGAGCTGGAGAACCTCGTATGGTTTTATATGATTCAAAAATATTTTTCTATTATTCATGGGATGCTGGAGGAACAGAAGCTGTAACTACTCGCGTTGCAACTGCTGATGAAAATGATGAAAATTGGCCGGCACACCTGACTTTTCATGGAACTGCAATTAATAAAACAGGTATACCAGGGTCTGATCGTAGTGATATAAAATACCGTGATGACCTGAAGAAATTTCAGGCCATTAATGCGGCTTCCAGAATGAGTTCTAATAGCTATATTGTTTTATGGGAATCATCAGACGGTTTTACTTTTACACAAATTGGAGAATTTCATAATCAATTAAAACCCTATTTGCATAATTGTGGCTGGAGTGGAGATGCAAACGGTCATATTGATCCCAGCAAACAACAATATTTAAGTTATGCTTATGGTCCAACATGGGCAGCATGGAATACATTTTGGCAACCTTTAGAATATTAAAAATGAATATTATGAGTCTGTTGAAAAAGTTTGAAGAATATAAATGCTAAATAATAAAGTGTGTTTATCGCATTCATAAAGGTTTTGAAATGAATGATGAAAATATGTAGATCAAATCCAATCCTATAGGAAATATGTATCATAAGGCTAAATTTAAATCAATGAATAATCAGACTTATTTGAAAATTATTTTTATTTTGTTGCTCTTCGAAGTATTTAATACCGGGATAACAGTTTCAGGAGAAAATACTCATTCAGGGGAACAATACAAGAAGGAAGTAAAGATGGAACGATTTATTTCTTCATTGATGAGGAAGATGACACTAGAAGAAAAAGTTGGTCAAATGCAGCAGGTAGGAGGTGATTTTGCCAATACAGGTCCTATAAATCCTGCCAGTGGACAAGGAAAAGATATGAGAAATGGGAGAATTGGTTCTGTTTTAAATATTGCAGGAGTGGAAGCTATCCGAAAATTTCAAAAGTTAGCTTTAGAATCAAGACTCCATATTCCATTGATATTTGGGCTTGATGTGATTCACGGGATGAAGACAATTTTTCCAATTCCGTTAGGTGAAGCGGCGAGCTGGGATCTTCCAGCCATTGAGAGATCTGCCCGGATTGCAGCTGTAGAAGCATCAGCGATGGGAGTAAACTGGACTTTCGCGCCGATGGTTGATATAGCTCGAGATCCTCGTTGGGGTAGGATAGCCGAAGGGGCAGGAGAAGACCCCTGTTTGGGTTCAGCGATTGCTAAAGCGCGGGTAAATGGATTTCAGGGGAATGATTTGAGCAGTAATAGTACAATCGTTGCATGTGTCAAACATTATGCAGCATATGGAGCTGCTGAGGCAGGGCGAGATTACAATGCGGTTGATATGTCGGAAAGAACTCTTCGAGCGGTTTATTTACCTCCTTTTAAGGCTGCAATAGATGCGGGTGCAGGAACGATCATGTCTTCTTTCAATACAGTCAATGGTATTCCTTCAACAGCTAACACTTTTCTTTTAAGAAAGGTGTTGAAAAAAGAATGGAACTTTAAAGGGTTTGTCGTTTCAGATGCAGGGGCAATTAACGAATTAATTCCACATGGTTTGGCAGCCTCGCGTCAGGAAGCTGCTAAATTAGCAGCAGATGCAGGTTGTGATATGGATATGGGAAGCAATGTTTATCGTGATGAATTAGTCAATTTGGTAAAAAAAGGAATTGTTAAGGAGAAATATATTGATGAATCAGTAAAACGTATTTTAAGAATAAAATACGAACTTGGTTTATTTGCTGATCCTTACCGGTATTGTGATGAGTATCGCGAAAAAACAGAACTTTTAACTCCTGAACATTTGGCTACTGCACGTGATATGGCAAGAAAGTCGATAGTTCTGTTAAAAAATGAGGGAGGTGTTTTGCCTCTGAAGAAAGATATCGGGACGCTTGCTGTGATAGGACCGCTGGCAGACAGTCCATCCGATATGATCGGATGCTGGGGATGCGGAGGTGATCCAAAGGATGTTGTCACCATCCTTCAGGGAATAAAATCAGCTGTTTCATCAAATACAACAGTTTTGTATGCAAAAGGCTGTGAAGTCGATTCGAATACACCGGAGGACTTTACGACTGCGTTGAATGTTGCCCGGCAGGGAGATGTAGTTATAATGGTTATTGGTGAGTCAGGAAATATGACAGGTGAAGCTCATTCGAGAGCTTCTATTGGAATTCCCGGGAACCAGGTTGCCCTTTTGAAGGAGATAAAAAAATTAGGTAAACCAGTCGTTGTTTTATTATCTAACGGACGACCATTGACAATCCCGTGGGTAGCAGAGAATATTAATGGAATAGTTGAAACATGGTTTTTAGGAACAGAAGCAGGAAATGCAGTTGCGGATGTTTTATTTGGGGATTACAATCCATCGGGGAAGCTACCGGTTTCATTTCCGTATACGATAGGTCAGATTCCCTTGTATTATGGTCAATTGAATACAGGCCGTCCTTTGTCAGAAAGTCCGAATGAATTTTTTCGTTCGAAGTATATTGATACGCCGAATGAGGCTTTATTCCCATTTGGTTATGGGTTGAGCTATACCACATTCAATTATTCAAATTTGAGATTGGATAAAACGAAGATGGGAATAAGTGATAGTATAGAGGTAAGTGTTGATGTGAAAAATACAGGTTCCCGTTCAGGAGAGGAAGTTATTCAACTTTATATTCGTGATTTATATGCCTCGGTATGTCAGCCTGTTATTGAGCTGAAAGATTTTAAGAAGATGTATCTCCAGTCGGGAGAGACGAAAACGGTAAAATTTGAATTGAGAAGAGAAGATCTAAAGTTTTATAATGAGAAAATGAAATGGGTTACAGAGCCCGGAGAGTTTCATGTATTTGTGGGCGGAAATTCGAAAGATCTGTTGAAAACAAGCTTTTGGTTGGAATAACTAAAATAATCTTGTTGTCGTTTGAAATTCTAGAAAAATTGGAATTGATATTATGAATTAATGCAACTATTATGATAAAAATTAAGAATGTTTGTTTTGTTATGTGTTTATTTGCTGTATTGTCAGTGAATAGCGGAGTAAGCTATGGAAAGGGACAATTACCGTTAGTCCCAGAACCGGTATCGGTCATACATAAGCATGGTAATTTTGAATTATCTGGAAGAACAAAAATTGTTGCAACGGAAGGAGAAGGCGTTCTTCATATTGCCGACATGTTTAGAAAGCAATTGTTTTCACTTTCGGGGATTTCGTTGGAAATAAGCAGAACAGAAATAGATCATAAGAGCAGCCAGACAGTTGTGTTCTCATTGAATAAAACACGAAATAAGCGGATAGGAGAAGAAGGTTATAAGCTTGAAATTACACCCCGAGAGATTCGGATTTCAGCGAATAAGGCATCAGGTTTGTTCTACGGGATACAGACATTACTTCAGATGGTTCCTGCTCAGAAAAATTCGAAGGTTTCTGTTCCGTGTGCTTTGATATTGGATTATCCACGTTTTGCATGGCGTGGACTGATGCTTGATGTAAGTCGACATTTTTCTACAAAAGAAGAGGTAGAGAAGTTTATAGATCAGATGAGCAAATATAAATATAATACGTTTCACTGGCATTTATCTGATAATAATGGTTGGCGGATTGAGATTAAATCTTATCCTAAGCTTACCAGTATAGGAGCTTGGCGTGTTCCTCGGACAGGGGTCTATGGGAGTTTTGAGCCACCTGTATCTGGAGAGAAAGCTACAGACGGAGGTTTTTATACTCAAGCAGATATCCGTGAGGTTGTAAAGTATGCACAGGAACGATTTGTGACGATTGTTCCTGAGATAGATGTTCCGGGTCACAGCATGGCGTTAATTGCAGCATATCCTTCAATGAGTTGTACTGGGGAAAAGTATTCAGTATATCCAGGGAGTAAAGAGGGAGTGGGAGATAATGTTTTATGTCCTGGGAATGATAGTGTTTTTAAGATGCTGGATTCTGTTTTTGGGGAAATAGCTTCTCTTTTCCCAGGGAAATATATTCATATCGGAGGAGATGAAGTGGGTAAGAATTTTTGGGATAATTGTCCGAAATGTCAGTCCAGGATGAAGGAAGAACATTTGAATAGTTCGGAGGAGCTTCAGAGTTATTTTATAAGGAGGGTAAGTAAGATATTGGCATCTAAGGGAAAGGAATTGATTGGATGGGACGAGATATTGGAAGGCGGTTTAGCTTCGGATGCGACGGTAATGTCGTGGCGTGGAACCGAAGGAGGCATAGCTGCAGCGAAGGCAGGTCATCAAGTGGTGATGAGCCCTGTCAAGTATTGTTATTTTGATTATATGCAAGGGGATCCGGTTATAGAACGTTACGGTGCAGCCCATTTAGGTATCAAGCAAGTTTATCAGTTTAACCCAATACCAATAGGGGTTGATTCAAGCTATATTCTTGGAGGACAGGGAAATATTTGGACTGAGATGATCCCGAATTTTCGGAGGGTTGAATATATGACCTGGCCAAGAGCACTGGCATTGAGTGAAGATTTGTGGTCACCCAAAGAAAATCGGAACTGGGACGAATTTGTACCGAGGATGGAGGCTCAGTTTCCAAGATTTAAGTTTGCAGAGGTGAATTATGACCCAAGTATTTATGATCCTGAAATTTCGATGTTCAAAGCAGCTGATGGGGATTCGCGGATTGTCTTTACTTCTGAAATCAAAGGACTAGATATATATTACACCTTCGATTGTACTTTCCCTGATAAGTTTTCAGCTAAATACGATGGCAATCCGATCAAGACTCCGAAAGGATCATCCGAAATATGGGCAATTACCTATCGGGACGACAAACCTATCGGACGTTTGTTAGTAATCACATTCGATGAACTGAAAAAAAGATAGTTGCGTAATATACGTCGGATAAATTTATAGGAAATAAAGACTTATCGATTGCTTGGCTTAATAATCGGTTACATGTTTTGCATTGGCTCAATGACAGCGGATAACCGTTGGAAGCGTATCTGGAAGGAGGCCAGCGTCATCTTTCGACCGAAAGTGCCTTGTATTGCTGGGTTTTTGCGGAAGGGCGGTTTGGAATTCGTCCGTCCGGACTAAAAATTGTTTGAGCTGACACCCAGGTTGCCAGAAGGTTGGAAAAGCATGGCTTTACGGAAAATACATATTTTTGATGATGTTTTTGATATTGAAATTATCCGGAACAACTCACGAATTCAGGTAAAAGTGATCACAAAGACAAAAATGATTTCAAAAACCATAGTGAATGGGAAAACACTAACGATTAGCCTGTGAAAACGGCAATAAACAATTGATTTAATTTGAGACTTAAATGATATATACTATTTCAAAACAAACATGAAGAAAATAAAAACAGTCGGAATATTGATTTTTCTGCTGATACAAGGAATTATTATTTCTTCAGTCCGGGCTCAGGATGCAAAGGTACTATCTGCGTCTGATATTTTCTTGATTAAAGAAATTGCTTCGTTGCGGAATGATTTATCGGAAGCGCGTACTGTCAGATTAGAGCATCTGACAATTGAAAACCAAACTAAAGCAGCGTGGATTATTGAAGAACTGCTAAACCGTGCCGAACAAAAAATTTGCGGTACCCTGAAATCCGTAATTAAAAGTGAATTCGACTGGGGAACTTATGATTCTCCGGAAGCGATGGTTGCCCAGGCAAAGAGTTACCTGAAAACGTTGAAAGAAGGAAACGATCCTTTCGAAGGTAAATTTGCTGAACCAGGAGGGTATGTCGTCGATCATGCTTTTATAAAGAAAGGTGGCAACTACCATGTTTTCTATATTCGTGGAATTGCCGCTACCGATTGGCCAGCTTATCATCTGTATAATTTTGGTCATGCAGTCAGTAAAGATTTAAAGAACTGGAAAATAGAAAAACCAGTTCTTCAGTGTCCCGAGTCCGGGTGCGATCAGTTTCAGGTTTGGGCCCCTTATATTCTGAAACGCAATGGCGTTTATTATATGTTTTATGCAGGAGTGAACCCAAATGTTTGTCAGTCGATATGTTTGGCAACTTCGAAAGATCTATATCACTGGACTCGGAGTGAGAAAAATCCAGTCATTATATCAGGACCTTGGGCTAATGGGGTATATGATCAGAATAAATGGTCCGATTGCCGGGACCCCATGGTTTTAAAAGATGGTAGTGATTATTATTGCTATTATACTTCAATGAGGATGAACCCAGAAACACATAAGCCTGAATCGTGTATCGGAATTTCGAGTTCCCGTAATTTGCTCAACTGGAAAGATGAAGGATTTATTCGTTTGGAACACAGTTTGGATATCCCGCCGGAGTCACCGTTTATGGTTAAGCATAAAGGAATTTATTATTTAGTGTACACGAACTACCGGCATGGGATTGTTTATCTGACCAGTACAAATCCATTGAAAGGATGGAAGGAAGCTCCAGAAGATAAAATGAGCATTATGAGCGGAGTGTCAGCTACCGAGATTTTAAAGGTTGGAAAGCAGTGGAAAATTTCGTTAATCTCACATTTAAAAAATGGACTGCATTTTTTAGAATTTAGAAATTTGATTTGGAATAAGGATGGAACTATGGTTGTTAAACCGCTTGATGAATGAAAATAGCATGGCATTTGTAATATGATAACCCACAAAAAAACAACAACAAGATGAGCTTCTTATTAAAATTAAAAGGCATTAGAAAAGAGTATTATTTAACCTTAATAATAATGCTGTTTTTTTCGATTTCCGGTAAAGCCCATGAGGCAGGGATTTTAGATCTTAGATGTGAATATATTGATAATCCTATTGGTATTGATACTCCAAGTCCAAGGTTTTCATGGAAAATATCTGCTGACCAACGTGGGGTTTTTCAAAAAGCCTATCAAATAATAGTTGGTGAAAAAATGGATGAAGTAAACGGAGAGAGTGGTAAATGTTGGGATTCTGGTATAATAAAATCAGATCAAACAGTAAATATTGAATATGGTGGTATTTCTTTGAGAAGTGATCAGAAATATTTTTGGAGAGTTCGTGTTTGGACTAATGAAGGTCAAACTAAGTGGAGTAAGACTGCAATTTTTCATACCGGGTTATTTAATCGAACTGATTGGCAATCACAATGGATTACCACTGATGATGAAATAATTCATGCAAGTCCTATCCTCAGAAAAGAGTTTGTAGTAAAAAAGAAAATAAAACAAGCGGTTGCTTTTGTCAGTGCATGTGGTTATTATGAGTTTTATCTCAATGGGAAGAAGGTTGGTGACCATGTCTTAGATCCTGCCATAACCAACTATCGTAAGACTGTATTATATTCCACATATGATGTATCAAAATTACTGAAGAATGGAAATAATGTTACAGGTGCTATGCTTGGGAATGGAGCATACAATGTGAGAGCAGTTAACGGGCGATATAATTGTGGCGGAAACAGTTTCGGTAATCCCTGTTATATCATGCAAATTAATATTACTTACAGTGATGGAAGTCAATCCGTAATAACAACAGATAAATCATGGAAGTATTTTCAGGGTCCGATTACCTATAATAATCTTTATGGAGGGGAAGATTATGATGCTGAAAAAGAGGTGAAAGGATGGGCGTCCGAAGGATTTAATGATAAGGATTGGAAAAATGTAATTTTTGCTCAAAACCCGGGAGGTGTTTTAAAATCTCAGTTAATGTCTCCAATAAAAATTGTGGCAACAGTTCACCCCGTTTCGGAAATTAATGTGTCTCCTGGCGTTTATCTGTTTGATCTGGGACAAAATATTGCCGGATGGTGGCTTTTGCATTTAAAAGGAAAAACAGGAGAAACTATCAGGGTTCGTGGGGCTGAAACGCTTAACGATTCGTTGTTTCCAAAACCGCTTGAAAAAGGAGACAAACTTAGTATAAAATTTGAATATCATTCACATGTATGGACTGATTATACGATGAAAGATAATAATGAAGAGGTATATGAGCCCCGGTTTTTCTATACTGGTTTTAGGTATATTGAAGTAACAACAAGTGATAAGAAAGATCTGGACTATTTGAAGGTAGAAGGACGTGTGGTTCATTCTGCACTTGAGAAAAACGGCTCCTTTGAATCTTCCGATTCAATTATAAATATGATTCATCTTGCGGGTTTATGGTCACAGATGGCGAATACTTTTGGATATCCTACTGACTGTCCCCACAGGGAAAAAGGTGCGTATTGCGGAGATGGAGAGGTGATTGCAGAAACTTCCATCCACGATTTTCAGATGGCTCAGTTTTATACCAAATGGTTAAATGACATGAGTGATTCACAAGAAAGCAATGGGAGAATACCGAATACGTCTCCTACCCTTGTTGGGGGAACAGGAGGAGGAATCGCATGGGGAAGTGCCTATATACTTATTCCATGGTGGATGTATAACTATTATCATGATGTCCGTGTATTGAAGGAACATTATTCAGGCATGAAAAAATATATTCAATATTTGGAAGATTTAGGGAGAAAAGATGATAATAGTAACGAACCCTACATTATCAATAACTTTGGGGGTTATTGGGATTCTTTGGGAGAGTGGTGTGCTCCGGGACAAAGGGATTGCCCAAACCATCCAGTTGTTAATACATTTTATTATTATTATGACGTTCTGTTAATGTCAAAGATAGCAGAAATACTAGGAAATGACATTGATGGTCGGCATTTCTTGGCCTTAAGTGATACCATTAAGAATGCTTTCAATAAAAAGTTCTTTAACACTCAAACATGTTTATATGGTACCGAAAAAACCTATCAGACTTATCAGTTGCTTGCGCTTGCTGGAAATATAGTCCCTGATGAATACCGTAGCAAGGTTTTAAATACCATTGTCGAAGATATTAATCAAAGAGATGGACATTTAAATACGGGGATTATTGGCACAAAATATTTATGGCCGATGCTTGTTAGAGGAAATTATGGTAATCTGGCTTTTAAGGTTGCTACCCAAAGGACATACCCAAGCTATGGATATTGGTTAAAAAATGGTTCAACGACTCTACTTGAAGAGTGGTCAGGTGAAAATTCACAAAATCATCAGATGTTTGGATCCATAAGTGAGTATTTTTATAAATATTTGGCAGGGATCCAATCTCCTGTGGAAGGAAATACCACAGTAGGATATAACCATCTTCAACTACAACCATTCGTCCCGGATAAACTACAATGGGTAAATTCCACATTGGAAACTGTTGCCGGCACAATTGTTTCGAATTGGAAAAGAGAGAAAAATTTTTTTCAATATCATGTTTCAATTCCAGCCAATACAACAGCATTAGTTATTTTGCCTGTTTTTGATGTTCAAAATATTACTGTTTCAGAAGGTAATTCTGTCATATGGAAAGATGGTAGCTTTGTGAAAGGCGTTTCAGGAATTTCTGACGTGAAAGCAGGTCCAGAACAAATAAAAGTGTCAGTTAAATCAGGTGATTATAATTTTACACTTATTGAGGAAAGAAAATAAACGGAAGTAGGTTGTAATAGTACTATCTTACACCAACTGAATTTTATGAGTGCAAGCATTATTAAGTTGGATAATGCATAAAAAATAAATGCTGTCCTACATGGCCTTGGTGCAAGGGATATAAAACCCAATGAAGCAGAAGAAGCACTAAGCCGTCGCCTGATTATTTTGGAACAGGGTGAAGCTGTAAACATATTTTTGAGGATATAATTATATTAATTCAAGAAGAAAATGATAAAATCAATCAAAGTGGCATTTCTGGCACTTATTATTAGTATAAGTACAGTTAGTCAATTATTGGCTCAGAGTTATGAAGAGACACGTGAAGCATTAGAGCAGAAAATAGAGAAGATTCTTAAACAAATGACCATCGAAGAGAAAGTTGCAATGTGTTCAGGTAACAACAATCAAGGATTTAAAGGGGTCAGTCGTCTAAATATACTAGGGGCATCATGTACCGATGGTCCCCGTGGACCTAATTGTCAGGCAGGTACCACCGCTTTCCCTACGGGTGTTTTATTTGGATCGACATGGAACCCTCAGATTGTTGAAAAAGCAGGAAAGGTAATAGGAGAAGAAACGAGAGCTTTGGGAAGAGGGGTTTTATTAGGACCAGCCTGTAATATTCTGAGAGATCCACTCGACGGACGTTTTTTTGAATATTACACAGAAGATCCTTATTTGAATGGAGTTATTGCTGTTAGTCAGATTAAGGGCATTCAGAGTGAAAGCGTTGCATCATGTGTTAAACATTATGCCTGTAATAACAGAGAAGATAACCGGAATTTCTACATGTCGATGGTTGACGATCGTACGTTGCACGAAATTTATCTACCTGCCTTTAAAGCTGCAGTTGAGAAAGCCAATGTTTCGTGTATCATGACATCAGCCAATGGAGTTAACAACGAATTTGTAAGCGATAGTAAGAAAATGTTGACTAATATTCTTAAAAACGAATGGGGATTTGACGGTTTTGTTATTACTGATTGGTTACAAACTCGTTCTGTTGAAAAAGCAGCGATGGCTGGTCTGGATATTTCCATGCCGGGAGGAGATCAATGTGGTTTTGGTACACCACTTTTAGAAGCTGTTAAAGCAGGTCGTGTACCGGAAAGTATTATTGATGATAAAGTAAGGCGCATTTTAAGAATATACGGACGAATAGGTTTGTTGGATGGACGAGATTTGAGAGCGGGGGCTTTTGTTAATACAAAGCAGCATCAGCAAATAGCTCGGGATATAGCAGATGAAGGTATTGTATTGTTAGAAAATAAAGACAAAGCTTTGCCTTTGAATAAACATAAAATAAAAAATATTCTGGTTACCGGACCGAATGCAGATAAGCGTTTTTGTATTTTAGCAATGGGGGGTAGTTCCTGGGTGGAATCACCTTATGAAATAACAGCGTTACAGGGGATAAAAAACATGCTGGGAGCAACTAAAGTAACCTATATATCATCGGATGATCTGGGCGGATTTACTCTTATTCCTGAAGAGGTACTGAAATCTGTAACCGGGAAGAAAGGATTTCAAGCAAGGTATTATATTAAAGATAAGGAAGATCCTATTGTAGAACGAGTTGAGCCTACAGTGAATTTTATGTGGGAGATGAAATCACCTGATCCTTCAATTGATGTGGCCAAATTCAGGGAAGCCCGGTTTGACGCAGAAATTATGCCACCTGTAGATGGGAAGTATACATTTAGATTCATTGTTGGAGGGGGGTCTGCATTGGTTTATCAAAACGAATGGGCAGGTGCCCCCATAGCAATTGCTGATAAGGAACGAGGAACAGGGACTGTAACTGCATCGGTTGATTTGAAAAAAGGAGAACCATATCATTTATGTGTTATTTATTCTAAAGGGAGTGGTGATGCGGCCATTCGTATTGAATGGGAAAAACCGGAATCATCCCTGCAACAGTTTCAACTATCCAAAATAGATTCTGCAGCAAAAAAAGCAGATGCAGTGATTTTTGTGGGAGGATTGGATCACAGTCTAGATACAGAAGGTCGTGATCGGAACAGTCTTACTTTCCCTTCTATACAGGAAAGGTTAATCAATCATTTGGCTAGCTTAAATAAGCATGTCAATGTGGTATTGATAAATGGTTCTCCCTTAGAATTGGGAGGATGGTTACCCAATGTTTCTTCTTTGGTAGAGGCGTGGTACCCCGGGATGGAAGGGGGAAATGCAATTGCCGATATATTATTCGGTGATGTAGATCCATCTGGAAGACTTCCGTTTACCTGGCCCAAGAAACTTGAAGATAGTCCTTCACATGCCATTGGTAGTGAAAATAAAGACTTTGTCAATTATAAAGAAGGTGTATTCGAGGGATATAGATATTATCTGACTAAAAATGTGAAGCCCGAATTTTCGTTTGGTTATGGGTTAAGTTATACAAATTTCAAATACACAAATCTGAACATTGTCAAAAAGGAAGGTTGTATACTTGCAAGCGTAGAGGTAAAGAATACGGGGAAACGTTATGGAACTGAAGTTGTACAACTATATATTCACGCGGATAAATCTCAGGTAGAAAGGCCACTTCGCGAACTTAAAGGATTTCAAAAAGTATTTTTGAAACCTGGAGAGACAAAGGTAGTTTCATTAACTCTGAGTCCGATTGATTTTGCCTTTTATGATGTTAATAAAAAAGCTTGGCATGTAGAAAAAGGAATGTATGATATACAAATCGGATCATCATGTGCTGATATTAAACTAACTAAGTCGATAAAGATGGGTGAGAAAATTATTAAAGATTAATATAATAGTTATGTATTTTGACTACAAACGTATTTCAATTCACTTTCGCACTTTTGAAAATTGCCTTGTTACTCAATCTATGTAATGAAACTTATAACTAATCAAAGTAGATAATCTAATTTATGTATAATATCTATGAAATATTTTCTGATAATTTGTTTTTGTATTCTTTGTGATTGTTGCGGTGGAAAAGATAACGAACCAGCAGCATCATCTCAAAAAGGGAGTGTTACCAATACTACTAAAAGTGACAGTGACAAGATTGTCGGTTTGGCATATACGACATGGTTTACATCAACTCCTTGGACTAATGTTTGGGGCACACCTGAGTTGGGCTTTTATACTTCTAATGATACTACTGTTATTAAGCAACACGGAGAATGGCTTGCAGATGCCGGAGTTGATTTTATTTTTATTGATTGGTCAAATGATTTAGGTTATATACCTGGTGTTACTGTTAACCGACCTGATTTTGACATGATAGAAAACAGTGTGCCAATTATATTTAAAGAATGGGCTAAAATTAAAGGAGCACCTAAAATTAGTATTATGTTAGGATGTCCAGATCACCCGGAGGCATTTTCAGATGGAACAATGCAACGAAAAATTGATCAGGTTTATTCTCAATACATTGATAATAAAGCCGATTCAAGTCAATATTTTAAATATCTGGGCAAACCTTTACTAATTATATATATAGGAACTCCTTCACCTTTTGAAAATGGAATCCCTGATTTTCAAGATTCAAGATTCACAATTCGTTATATGACAGGATTCATTACAGAACAGCCAAATTTACTAAGCGGTAATAACCGATTAAGTAAATATGGATATTGGTCATGGGAAGACAGAGGTGATCAAACATACACCCTTCTTGATGGTCAACCAGAGGCATGTACTGTTTCGGCTGCATCAAGAGCTGATTCTGTTAATTCTATTCCTGCTATCGGGAGAGATAATGGGCTGACCTTTCAGAGTCGTTGGTCGCGAGCTGAAAATCTAAATGTAAAAATTGTGTTGGTCACTACCTGGAATGAATGGATTACAAGTGAGCAGCCCAGTGCTGAGGTTAGCAAAGATCTTGAGCCATCGGTAGAATTTGGTCATTTTTATCTTAATCTGTTGAAAAGCGAAATAGTGAGTTTTAAAAATACTCATTAATATGTTTCTGAATATATATTGTTATGTTTTTTTTGCAGACACTGATATATTCCATCAATAACTTTTTGATGAAATTTTATCAGAAAAGAATAATACTTTGGCAAAAGAGCATTGAAGTGTAGATGTACAAATGACAATTCAAATATCTTTAATAAACTTAAAATAATTTAGTTATGAAGATAACATTGATGAAAAAAGTACCCATATCACGAATATTTTTAATTGGTTTAGCTTTTTTTGCTTGCTTCGTTTTACCTGAAGAAATAACAGGCGCTGAAGGATTAGCCCTAAAAACTAATGTTACGTCTGTATTGATGGGACGTTCAATTAAGGTAACTGCATATTTAGATTTGAAATCTGAAAATTCAGCGAAAAATTATTTATTACTTCCATATGTGAATTATCATAGATGGGGTGCACAGCAACATCTTGATTCTAATGGCAGATCAACTTTTTTGATACCTTTGCCAAATTCTGGAGTTGTACATGTTCAAGTAATTGCTGTAAAAGCAGAACCAAACAATTGGATGGGCACATCTGATCCAAACTTATTAATGGTTGGTCGCTTGTTACCCATTAATGAGGTTTTGCGTTCTAATGAGATAGATATCAGAGTCCAAAAAAGGCAAATGCCAAAGCTACCCAATGATGGTCATCTATATTGTATTCAATATGAAAATTGGTTTGGAGATTCATCATGGGAAACTGCTGAAGCTGTTCCACTTATTGGGTTTTATGATTCTTATGACGAAGATGTGATTAGACAACATATACTATGGTTTATAGACATGGGTATAAACTCAATTATGTTGGATTGGTCAAATCATATTTGGGGAGATAGTCACTGGGATCAACGTGGTGAAGGGGCAAGAACAATTGTCAATAATACAACTATTTTCCTTAAAGTGCTGGCAAAAATGCGTAAAGAAGGTATTGAGGTACCAAAAGTTGTTTTGATGCCAGGTCTTAGTAACGGACCTCCAGCAACAATGGAAGCTTTAAACGAAGAACTATACTGGATTTATCAGAATTATATTCTAAATCCAAGATTTAAGGGATTATTTCAAGTTTATAACGGAAAACCTTTGATGATTATTTTAGATACGGGAGCAATTGGTAATAAGAAAGGTACCGCAGAATCAGCATTTCGAGTGCCATTTTTCCAAGAGTCATTATCTTTATCAGAGACTAATCTGGATAATTTTAGAAAAGCTCAGGGTCCAATAGATGATACTCATTTTACGATCCGCTTTATGTCTTCTCAAAACCAGCTTACAAAACATAATGATTTGGGTTATTGGTCATGGATGGATGGACAACTAAAGCCAATAGTAACTTATTTAAATGAAAAACCGGAAGCTGTTACTGTTACACCTTCTTTCTTTGGAAAGAATGGATGGACGGCACCAGAGGCTTACGGCCGTCACAATGGAACAACATACATTGAAACATTTAAGGTTGCACTTGAGAATAAACCTCGTGTAATATTTTTGCATCAATTTAATGAATTTACCGGACAAAAAAATGCTCAGGGTTTAGGAAAGGATAAAAATATTTATCTTGATGAATATAGTGATGAACTTAGTGATGATATAGAACCAGTATCACTTACTTCTTGTGGTTATAGAAATAATTATGGTGACTGGGGATTCTATTATCTCAATTTAACGCATGCCCTAATGGATATCTTTCGAGGAGTGAGAAAAGAAAGCACTCTATTATCAGTTGATTACATGGTTATTTCAAAGAGTGAAATAAATTTACATTGGTCTGTAGCTGGCGTTGCGCCTAAAGATTTTACGGTAGCAATTGATGGAAAGGCGATACTTAAAGAAATTACGGAGACATCGTGCAAAGTGTCAGTTAATGGTCTGAAATTGGGCAAACATACAATCACGGTCATAGCGAATGGTGTAAGTACACGTTACCAGCTTTCAGATAATACATTTGATATTCCTACTATTACACCTTTACCTGTAAGCGTGAGCCATACACTTACTTTAAATTGAGAACCTCATTTAAATTGTACTTGGTTTATAGTTATAGTTTATAATGTTTTATATAACAATCTCATTTCAAATGAACAAACTCAAACAACTTTGGTTCATGTTATTGTGTTTTTTATTACCATTAGTTATTGAAGCGCAAACATGGAATGTAAATCCTGATTATTGGACTGCAACAGACAATCTTGGCAGGACCACTTCATCTGAACAAGATGTTGGTGCAACTAAAACAGGGAAATACATTGGGATGTTTTATTGGACCTGGCATACAGATGGTAATGTAGTTTCACCGGTAATAAATATATCCCAGATTCTCAAACGAGACCCAAGTGCTGCGACTAATTTGAATGATACAGCATGGGGAGGAACCATAAACGGCGGAACTTATTGGTGGGATGAACCTTTGTTCGGTTATTACCGGACGACAGACGACTGGGTATTGCGAAAGCATGCACAAATGCTTGCTGATGCGGGTATTGATGTGGTTTTTTTTGATTGTACAAATGGTGATCTTACCTGGAAATCGTCCTATACGGAATTATTAAAAGTTTGGGAACAGGCAAGAAAAGATGGGGTTAAGACTCCTCAAATAGCCTTTATACTTAATTTTGGAGCTACGACAACTTCACTGGCAGAAATTGAAGAGCTATATAATGATTTATATCAACCCGGATTATATCAGGATTTGTGGTTTATGTTGAATGGGAAACCTTTAATAATGGCTTACCCTGAAATGCTTGTTGCACAAAGTAATAGCGCAGGGCTTAAGTTTAATGCCGGTTCGTCTTTTATTGGAGTTGATGCCTGCTGCCCAAGTTGGGGCAATAATATTGGAAACCTGACATTAAAACTTTATCAATGGAATACGGATTATGCGACAACGGTTGCTGGCATACCTGTTGCCGATTCAACATTTGTCAATTTTAATGACAATGCTCGCCTTAAATTGAATTTCAGCGCGCAACCGGCAGGACAGTATTATTGGAAATTGAGTAATGCTACTGAAGTTGTTGGTGTCTGGAAATGGAATAATACCAACGATCCGGTTACAAGCTATTATAACGGTAATGTGGTTACCGACGGTAATTATGACAGTGAAATTTATTATGTAAGCCAGACATCAGGTAATTTAACGACTGATAATGGTACAGGTCATACTGCAGTACAAATCCCGCCGGATACAAGCGATACACTCATCCAAAACATCAAGGATTTTTTCACTTTTCGTCCGGGTCAGCCTGATTATGTTAGCGGGCCATCACGCAACGATCAGTGGGGTTGGCTGGAAAATTATCCTCAACACGGTTACGGTTTAAAAGCAGGTGGAGGCTATGAAGAAGCGACAGTAGGAGTATCACAAAATGCATGTGCTGCAACGGGAGGACATTGTTCTGCTTTTAACAGGCCGGATAGTTATGGGCGTAGTTATACTTATACTAACGGGGAGAATTCTGATACAAGTGCATATGTTCATGGTTATAATTTTCAGGAACAATGGAGTCAGGCATTTCAATTAGATCCGGACCTTGTTTTTGTTACAGGATGGAATGAATGGATTGCAGGGCGATGGGATACAAGTTCCTGGCCTAATCCATATGCACCATTTTCATTTGTGGATGAATATAACTGGGAAAAGAGCCGTGATATAGAACCGGTGAAGTCATGGGGAGATAATGGGGATAATTATTACATGCAATTAGTAAGTAACGTACGTAAGTTTAAGGGGATGCAGGCACAAGAATCAGTATCGGCTCCAAAAACAATCAGTATGGGAAATTTGAATGATTGGACAGATGTCAAGCCGGAATACCTGGATTACAAGGGAGACACGATGTGGCGCAATGCTCTGGGACAAGGCAGTATAGTTTATACAGACAGTACGGGACGGAATGATATCATAATGGCCAAGGTAGCCAGAGACACGAACAATCTGTATTTTTATGTAGAGACGGCAGATACATTGACACCGAAAACCGATTCGCAATGGATGCGATTATGGATAGATATAGACCGGAATAAAAGCACGGGATGGGAAGGATATGATTATGTCATCAATCGGATAAACCCGGGAGATTCAGCAGTAGTTGAGAGGAGTGTAACCAATTCATGGAAATGGGAGAAGGTTGGTTCGGCTGCATATGTAATAAACGGGAATGTATTGGAATTAAAAGTAAATCGTTCATTATTCAAAGAAGAAGGCAAGGGATTAAATTTTGAATTTAAATGGAGTGATAACAGCGAGAATGATGGGAATATCATGGACTTCTATATTCATGGGGATGCTGCACCTGACGGTAGATTCAATTATGTTTATACCGATTCGCTTAATACTTCGACAGGCACGAGTGAACAACAGGGATCACTCAACGGTTTTTCATTATTGCAAAACTATCCAAATCCTTTTAAATCATCAACACAGATTGAATACAGTATTCCTCAAAGCGGAACCGTTATATTAAAAGTCTACAATTTGTTGGGACAGGAAGTTATTACTTTAGTTAATCAGAAACAAAAGTCAGGGAGTTATAGTATAACTTTTGATGCTTCTACATTAGCATCTGGAATTTATATGTACAGGATTGAAGTTAATGGTTTTTATCTGACAAAAAAGATGGTATTAGTTATTTAAGTAAGTTGTCGAATTTGAGAAACGACTTTACATTAATAAAAAATGGTTTGTATAATCCGGAACGATTAAAAATGAAATTAATCGGGTTTCAAAGCGCTTATACCTATAATTTTACTTCAATATAAATTCATTTATTTTAAAAATATCATCATCACATATTTACTATTCTTATTATGAAAAAGACAATTTTATTCATTGGGTTTATTGTTGCTACGTTTTCATTAAGTACTGTGTTCCTTTTATCTCAGACTAAAAGTAATTTAGTCAATATTAAAAAGGAGAAATCTTTAATAAAAGATTCAACAATTACTTTGAGTGAGCGTTATTACCGGGATATTTATCCCGATACATGGGTTGGAACAGATGCTCTTGGCAGAACAATGCCAGATTATCCTGAAGTGGGTCCAATCAAAAAAGATCATCGCCGGGTAGTGGGAATTTTCTATATTACTTGGCACCAAGATGGGTTGTATAATTTTAAGAGTCCATATAATGCTGATGTAACAAAGATTCTTTCCAAAGACCCGAATGCTCGGTTAGATGGCAATAATCCCGCGTGGGATCCATATGGTTCTTATCATTGGGGAGAGCCTGAAATGGGCTATTTTTTAAGTAAGGATAAGTATGTTATTCGTCATGATATGTCAATGCTTGCGGATGCCGGAGTAGATGTGGTTATAATGGATGTTACTAATGCAGTAGAATACTGGAGTGAATGGGAAGTCATTTTTGCAGAAATGGAAAAGATGAAAGCTGAGGGAAATAAAGTTCCGAAGTTTTGTTTCTGGGCTTTCAATGGGCCGGTAATTACCGTTGTACAGAATTTATATGATAAACTTTACAAGGAAAAAAAATATAAAGATCTATGGTTCTATTGGGACGGGAAGCCCCTTTTGCTTTATAATGGGACACCTAATATTGATGCTAATGGTCAAGGTGTACAAAATCCTAACCCGCATTATGATGCTGCAGCTAAAACAGATATAAATAATCCTCATTACGATAACCCTGAATACACAGAAAAATTCTATAAAGATTACACCAATGAGGTCAAAAACTTCTTTACGCGTAGAACTATGTGGTGGGGATATTATAAATGGGGAGATAAACGCTTCGTTGGTACTGAAGATGATTGGAGCTTTGGATATGACTTAGGTGATGAAAAGGTCAAGGCGATGAACTCGGATGATTTAGCTTCAATGCATAAGGGAAAAAGGGAAGAATCAGCAGTTACTCCCGGGCAGCATCCGGCTAGTTTAGTAGGAAAGTCCTGGAGTAGAGAAAATGGTGAACCAAAATTAAATGAGTATGATCTTCCTCTTCCAACCTATGTGCCATGGTTGGGAAAAGTAGTTGAACATCCTGAGGGATATGGTATTTATTTTCAAGAGAGATGGAACGAAGCAATAAAAGCTGATCCTCAGTTTATGTATATAAACGATTGGAATGAATGGACCGCAGGGAAGTATAGCCCGAATCCTAATAATAAGGAGCAAACTACTCAATTCATGCGCCGGGATAATAATTACTTTTTTGTTGATCAATATAATGCTGAATTCAATCGCAGTATTGAGCCGATGAAAGGCGGATACACGGATAATTACTACATGCTGATGGCAGAAAATATTAGACGTTACAAAGGAGTTCGTTCTATACCAGTATCCAAAGGATTCTCTAAAATAAATATAAATGGAAATTTTGATGACTGGAATAAGGTAAAAGTAGAATATCGTGATACCAAAGGTGATACCTTTCATAGAGATTATAATGGATATGGTGGTCTTCATTATATAGATACATTAGGACGAAATGATATCATAACAAGCAAAGTGGCAGTTGATAATGAAAATATATATTTCTATGTGGAGACAAATGAAGCTCTTACTCCTTCTACGGGGAACAATTGGATGTTATTATTTATAGATGCCGATAAAAATTCTAATACCGGTTGGTACGGGTATGATTTTTTAATCAACAAAAAAATACAGAACAATAATACCACTACGCTTATGCGGTATGATTCTATTCAACATGATTGGGTAGAATTGGCAAACTTAAATTATCGTTATGTGGGGAACAAACTGGTCATTGTTGTACCTCGCAACCTTATTGGGTTAACCAAAGATACTTTCACCTTTGATTTTAAATGGGCGGATAATCCGGTTGATTTAAATGATCCGATTTCACTATGTAATGCCGGAGACACTGCTCCGAACCGACGTTTTAATTACCGTTTTATCTGGGAGAAGTGATTTTTATTGCTATTCTTATTTAATATGAAAATATTGAATAATTAATCATGAAAATGGCATACTAACAGCATAAAAATGAAAAATATTTATTTATTCATTCTAATTATAATTACAGTTAACCAGTCTGTTTTTTGTCTTGACGGTCAAAAGGGGTCGATATTGCCTGTTAATTTGAAATGCGAATATCTTACAAATCCAATAAATGTAGATATTGTGAACCCGAACTTAAGTTGGGAATTACAAGCGGAAAATGCAAGCATGAGAAATTTAAGCCAATCTTCTTATCGGATACTGGTTGCATCCAATAAAGGATTTCTTCAAAAAGATATCGGTGATTTATGGGATAGCGGAATTATTAAATCATCGAATTCGACTCATGTCATATATGAAGGTAAGCAATTACATTCACAAGAGAGATGTTTTTGGAAAGTGCAGGTATTCGATCAAAATAATGAAGCATCAAGTTATTCATCGACGGCAGAATGGAAGATGGCTTTGCTGAACAAAATAGACTGGGCAGGATCAGAATGGATCGGGTTGAAAAAAGAGAAAAAAGACTCTTCTTTAAGTTTCCGTCCTGTTCAGGCTTCCGAAATGAAAGAACCTGCTTTGGAATCAACGCATATTTCCCCCTTGTTAAGGAAAGAATTCAAAGTTTCAAAGCAGATAAAGAATGCTACAGCCTACATTGCAGGTTTAGGTTATTATGAACTTTATTTAAATGGAAGGAAAATCGGAGATCATGTTTTAGATCCGGGCCAGACCAACTATGATGTTTTTTCTCTTTATGTGACTTATGATATTACCAAAGAGCTAAAGAACGGTAAAAATGCAATTGGTGTAATGCTTGGAAACGGGTTTTACGGGCAGAACATTGCTTTTGCAAATTGGCTTGAATACGGAAAACCACGTCTGAGATGTAAAATCTGGATTAAGTATAATGACGGTTCGGAAGATACCATAGTTACAGATCAGAGTTGGAAAGCTTCGTCTGGACCTGTCGTATATGATAACGTGTATGCCGGTGAAAGCTATGATGCAAGAAAAGAAATGACAGGCTGGGATAAGATTGGTTATGACGATTCTTCATGGCAGAATGTGGAAAAAGTAAATGCTCCTAACGACAGCCTTTGTTCACAAATGCTTCCACCAATAAAAAAGATTAAGGTTATCAAACCAATTCATATATTCCGGGCTAAAGACGGAAATTGGATAGTTAACCTTGGTCAAAATATTGCCGGTTGGGTAAAGATTAAAATAAAAGAAAAACGCGGAACTCAAATAACGATGAGATTTGCGGAAAATTTGAAACCTGATGGGAATGAATTAGATTATTTATCGCTTGGACAATTTGCTACTGGCGTTCTTCCAACGAATATCTATGTATGCAAAGGTAACGGTTGGGAAGAGTGGGAACCAAGGTTTACGTATGCTGGATTCCAATATATTGAAATCTCTGGTCTTTCAGGTAAGCCAACAAAAGAAACCGTTCAAGGAGTTGTTGTACATACCTCTGTTAAAAGAATAGGACATTTCTTATCGTCAAATCCTGTGTTGAATAAAATTTACAATGTCTCTTTATGGACTATTGTCGATAATTTACATAGCATTCCGACAGATTGTCCTGATAGAGAAAGATGTGGCTGGTTGGGTGATGCTCATACTACTGCCGTAACGGATTTATGCAATTTTGATATGTACAGATTTTATGTAAAATATTTGAATGACATCAGAAGCCAGTTAGGAAGGGGAGGTGAAACGTATAAAAAAGAACCGGCAACTTCTGGAATACCAACAAACATTGCACCAGGAAGACGCATTTGTGAAGAAGCGAGAGTTGATTGGGGTGCAACCATTGTACTTCTCCCGTATTACTTATATCAATACGATGGAGATATTCGTCCATTTAAAGAATTGTATCCACATATGAAAGACTTTATAAAGTATATCGGGAGATATGCAACTTCGGACGGAATAATTCAAAACGGATATGGTGATTGGTGTCCTCCTGGTGGAAACGATGATATGGAATGCCCACCGGAACTTTCATCAACAGCTTTATTTTATAGAATGCTGGATGTTCTTAGCCGGGTTGTCCCAAAATTTAATGATAATGATTATTCGAAATGGTGTATGGAGAAAAAAGATTCTGTGAAAAATAATTTCAATAAAGTCTATTTTAAACCAATTTCCGGAACAACATATTGGGGTTATGGAAGTCAAACAGCAGATGTAATGGCGTACAGTTTCGGAATGGTACCAGAAGATAAACTGAAATCCTTTGCTGAAGGTCTTATTTATGATATAGACCATTTACATAAAGGACATATTACTACTGGAATTCATGGGCAACGATATATTTATACCGTTTTGTGTGATTTGGGTTATTCCAAAGTCGCATATAAATTAATGATGGAACCCACGTTTCCAAGTTTGGCATATACAATATCCTGTGGTTTTACAACTTGGCCGGAAACACCTATGAAATATAAAAACCAGGACGTTAAGAGAGACGACTCCTTTAATCATCCAATGCAATCAGGATTTGCTGCTTTCTTCCATGAAGGTATGCAACCGGATTTAGATAATCCTGGTTTTAAACATTTTGAATTAAAACCATACTTTACGGGTGAACTTAATTGGATAGAATCAGATTTTGATTCCTATTATGGTAAAATAAAAAGCGAATGGAAAATAAAAGACGGCGATTTTATTTGGAATCTTGAAATTCCAGTTAATACTACCGCTACAGTTTACATTCCTACAATTGAAAAACAAAATATTTTTGAGGGTGGAATTAATATTAAAAATAAACCATGCATTAAGTACATAAAATCAGAGAAGGACTATTTAATCTTAGAATTGGGCTCTGGTTATTATCACTTCCTATCTCAAATTAATTCTGGAAAAAAATAGAATTCATCTAATTTTTAACTGTGAGAAAGAAATTTAATGATCAGGAATAAACTTAACCATCAATATTTGCCAATTAATGTAATGATCAAAAACAGCCTTTTCTTTTTCTGGCTTGAGTTTACTTGTTTATTGCTTTTTGTTCAAAAGAAAATTCGATTGTAATATGTTTAATAACAAGATGATATCACAAATATAATATATAATTATTTTACCTAAAACCAAACAGAAGAATGAAAACAAAATTTATTTATGCTCTGCTATTAATGTCTGTAATCCTATTTACAGGATTTTCTTCCAAAAACGATATTGGAAATCTGCATCCAAAATATTTGCGATGTGAAAATTTAATCGACCCACTTGGGATCGATGTTATAACTCCGCGATTAAGCTGGTATTCCGAATCTCTGCAAAGAGCACAGAGACAAACTGCTTACAAAATATTAGTTGCAAGCTCAATTGAAAAATTAAATTTGGATAAAGGCGATTTGTGGGACTCTAAAAAGATTTCTTCCGATCAAAGTATAAATATAATTTATACTGGCAAGAAATTAACCTCTGGTGAGCAGTGCTTCTGGAAAGTTAAAGTATGGGACAATAAAGGAAACGAATCAGAATGGGGTAAGCCTGCAAAGTGGAGTATGGGGTTATTAAGTAAAATGGATTGGGGAGATGCAACCTGGATAGGGCTCAACAAAGCAACTGGCAGTGATAAACCTGATTCGGAGCTTACAAAATTATCTGCACGTATGTTGAGTAAACAATTTGTGACAAATAAAAAAATTAAACGCGCTACTGCTTATATCTGTGGCTTAGGTCAGTTCGAATTATATTTCAACGGACAGAAAACCGGAGATCAAGTTCTTGCACCTTCATTATCGGAATATCCAAAGAGATCTTTTTATATGACATTTGATGTTACCAAAGAATTGATAGACGGGAAAAATGCAATCGGCGTAATTCTTGGCAATGGACGTTTTTTTGCTATGCGTCACACTATACCAACTGGAATGAAGACATATGGGTTTCCCCAAATGATTTTTAAATTGAATATTGAGTATACGGATAATACAACGCAAAGCATTGTAAGTGATACAACGTGGAAAATTACTGTCAATGGACCAATTACAGCCAACAATGAATATGATGGTGAAGTCTATGATGCCCGACAAGAGATACCAAGTTGGAATAAACCAGGCTTTGATGCATCCAAATGGATGAGAGTGGAACAGGTAACTAATCCGTCGGCAAAATTGTCTGCTCAGATGATAGAACCAATTAAGATAATGCAAACATTGGAACCAAAATCAGTAAAAGAAATCAGACAGGGTGTTTATGTATATGATATGGGACAAAATATGGTAGGGTGGGCATCGCTAAAAGTTTTGGCAAAAAGAGGTACCAAAATCCAAATAAGATTTGCTGAAACATTAAAACCTGATGGAGGCATATATACCACAAATCTTCGTTCGGCAACACAAACTGATACTTATATAACTAAAGGGGGAGGACTTGAACAATGGGAACCGCGTTTTGCTTATCACGGATTTAGATATGTTGAATTGACGGGGTATCCGGGTAAACCTGATTTAAATACCATTAAAGGGAAGGTAATCTATGATGATATAAAAACCACAGGCAGTTTTAGCTGTTCAAATGATATCATAAATAAAATTTACAATGCTGCATACTGGGGAATACGAGGGAACTACCGCAGCATACCAACAGATTGTCCTCAACGCGATGAACGTCAGGGCTGGTTGGGTGATCGTTCAATGAACTCATATGGGGAGAGTTTTATTTTTGATAACGACAAGCTTTACACAAAATGGATGACTGATATTTCAGACGCTCAAAAAGCAAGTGGAAGTCTTCCTGATGTAGCTCCTGCTTACTGGACTATTGAGTCTGATAACATGACTTGGCCATCTTCGCTTATCATAATTCCTGATCACCTTTACAGCCAATTTGGAAATCTTAAAGTAATTGCAGACAATTATGATGCGATGAAAAAATGGCTTTTTTATATGCGTGATACATACATGAAAAATTATCTTCTTCCAAAAGATCAATACGGTGATTGGTGCATGCCGCCTGAAAATCTGGAAGTGATTCACTCCAGTGACCCAAAGAGAATTACTCCCGGTGATTTTATTGGTTCTGCATATTTCTATTATTGTTTGAATTTAATGGGAAAATATGCCCAACTTCTTAATAAGAATGAAGACACAAAGGAATTTGCAACGTTGGCAGATAAAGTGAAAGAAGCTATTAATAATACTTATCTGCAAAAGGACAGCCTTTATTATGCAAATAATACTGTCACTGCGAATGCGCTTGCATTGTCTTTTGGCATACCCTCGAAAGAAATAAGAAGTAGAGTATTCGACAACCTCGTTAATGTTATAACTCATGTTTATAACAATCACACAAGTACGGGATTAATAGGTGGACAATGGATTATGCGTACTCTTACAGATAATGGCAGACATGATTTGGCTCTTAAAATTGCAGAAAATACAACTTACCCAAGCTGGGGTTATATGATTGAAAATGGTGCAACAACTATTTGGGAGTTGTGGAATGGAAACACAGCCGCCCCTGATATGAATTCTGGTAATCATGTAATGCTTCTTGGTGATCTAATGGTTTGGTATTATGAAGACCTTGCAGGGATTAAATCCAATCCCGCTAACCCTGCATTCAAAAATATTATCATGAAGCCCTATCCTGTGGGTAATTTAAAATTTGTAAAGGCAAATTATTTATCAACTTATGGTCCAATTAAGAGTGAATGGCATTTGAATAGTGCTCAATTTAATTGGGATATAAGCATTCCGGCCAACACAACCGCCACCATTTATATTCCTGCTGAAAAAGAAGGCGATGTAACTGAAAGCGGAAAACAAGCTTCAAAAACAGAAGGTGTGAAATTTGTGAAAATTGAAGATGGAAGAGCAATTTATGAGATCGGTTCCGGCAGCTATCATTTTGTTGCAAAGAATGAGAAAATAAATGTGAACTAATTTTTTTGAGTGGGCTATGATTATAAAAAGGAAATGATATAATAATTATCCAAACCATAAAAATGTTTGGGTAATTATAAATTATAAATAAGCATTAGGAGAAAAAATAATGAATGGAATAAGAAGTCTTTGTGTTATGGTATTGATTTTGATGATTCTCCCGGTTACGGCAGGGTACAAAAAAATGAAATCGGAAATCAACACAATTCAATCTGGTGCAAAAGGTTCTAAGATTGTAGCTGTTACAGAAGTGAAATCTTATTCTGATGATAGACCTTCCGCGAAATATCGTTTGGAAGCTGTTGATCAGGGAGTAATTTATCAACACGGAGAGGGACCTGATAGTTGTGATTATTTAGGAGCCCGTGATATTTGGGTTTGGAAGTACCGTAACACATATTATATGCATTACGATGGAGCCGGACCAAAAGGCTGGCTTACATGTTTGGCAATAAGCAAAGATTTGATAAACTGGTCAGCAAAGGGTCAGGCCTTACAGTTTGGCAAACCAAACAATGATGATTGTGCTTCGGCTTCCTACGGAACGGTATTTTTTGACGGTATAAAGTGGTATATGTTTTATCTTGGTACCCCCCTCACTACACCTGCCCCTGATTATATCCCGGGATTCCCATACCAGACAATGGAAGCAGAAGGTTCTTCACCTATAGGTCCATGGATTAAACATTACAATATAACTCCTTTTAGACCAAACCCTGACACTTATTACTCCGCAACAGCCAGCCCGGGTTATATTATTAAGTGCAATGATCAATATCTTATGTTTTTTTCTGCTTCTACAGGTTTTCCAAAGATTGCACGTACCATAAGTATTGCACGTACTGAAAATCTTGGAAGTCAATGGAAAATAGACCCAACCCCGATTGTACCACCAGAAGAACAGGTAGAGAATTCTTCGTTATACTTTGAGAAAGCCAACAATACATACTTCCTCTTTACTAATCATGTTGGATTAGGTGATGGAATAGAATATACAGATGCCATTTGGGTCTATTGGAGTAAAGATATCAACAAATGGAATTCGGAAAACAAAGCAGTAGTATTAGATTCGTACAATTGTAAATGGTCCAGATACATCATAGGGTTGCCTTCTGTAGTTCAGGTGGGTAACCGACTTGCTATATTTTACGATGGTAATGATGCATTGAAATTTCCTCCCGGCTATAAGAGTCACATGAATCGTGATATTGGTTTAGCGTGGTTGAATTTGCCATTAATTCCACCTGAAAAATGAAATGTTTGATATTTTTGAGGACTCATTTTTTTATGTATAGGAAATATCCATGATAGAATGAGCGCTCAGGGATAATATTCAAAAAACTAAAATATAAAAAAATATGGATACGAAATTTATTTTTAGTTTTTTATTAATCACTTCATTGATAAATTTAAAAGTATATTGTCAGAATGTTAGTGCCTCTTCCCCTGTCAATGAACCATATCCATATATTGATTCAAATAACTTTTCCGGTAGTGTTGTGCCGGAATCGTCCGATCCATTGATTAAATATAGATGGAGTGATCCAAGATCAGCAGATGGATTGGAATTATATACTCTAAAACCTGTTAAAGTAACAACGGAAAATTCTTCTTCATTTTCCAATCTTAATTCTTTAGTAGGAGAAAGCCCCAATGTAACCGTGAAAGGAACCGGTTCAATTATGTTTGATTTTGGAGTTGAGAATGCTGCCTGGTTGGAGTTCGACTCTCCAGATATTGCTGAAAAAGACTCAGTTGAAATGAGTATCAGCGAATACAATAACCCAGAAGTAGTTAACGAAGGGGCACAAAACCCTGTAAAAACAATGTTCCCGATAAAATATGGCAACACTTACCGCTTGGAATTGAATAAAGAATTGTATGAAGGTGTCCGCTTTGGTTGGATTCATATAGGAAAATTCTTAAAGCCCTGGCATATTACAGGAATTAGGTTAGTATGTCAAATTAAACCAACCAATTATAACGGCAGCTTTTCATGCAGTGATTCGTTATTAACTCGTATTTGGTATACAGGGGCCTATACTGTAAAACTGAATCTTGAAAAAGATAATTTTGGTGCTATTCTAATGGAACGAAGCGACCGAATTTCGTGGACAGGTGACGCTTACCCCTCTCAAGCTGCCTCAATGGTTGCATTTGGTAATTATGGTTTTGTAAAAAAGAATTTAGAAAATACGTCTAAACAAGATAATGGAATTGCAAGTTACTCCCTTTATTGGGTATTAAGCCTTATTGACTATTTTAACTATACAGGAGATACTGCAACACTTGGTAATGATATAGCTAATGCATGTGCCAAGCTTGATACTGCGTATTCTCATTATGGCACTAATTCTAAACTTGGCTTCTACGGATGGGACGAGCGTTTAGGAGCTGGTTTTGAGAACTCTGATTGTGCTGAAGCTGAAAATGCGTATAAAATGCTTTCAATTAGAACATGGCATGAATTTTCAGAAGCTATGAAAGAGTATGGACGCTCTGATCTTTATAAAAAATATAAAAAATATGCTGACAGTAAAATCAAAGAATTGCAACAAAACAACACCTGGTATGACTCTTTTGGTCTTCATGCAGAAGCTGATGCAATAAATGCTGGGTTTACGACACTAAAAGAACAAAAAGAATTTTATGCAAAAGAGTTTTCCGACCGAGTCAACAGGATTTCATATTCGCCATTTAATGAATATTTTATTATTCAGGCAATGGCTAAAATGGGAAAGTTTGACGATGTCATTAGCGCTATTAAAGATGATTGGGGAGGTCAGATAAAATATGGGGGTACAACCTTTTTTGAAGTATACAGACCTTCATGGAATAAGGTACTTGGTAAAAATGATGCTCCGATCAATGGGCAGAATGGATATACAAGTCTTTGCCATCCATGGAGTGCAGGAGTTACAAAATGGCTTACTGAAGAAACACTCGGAATTAAACCTACGAACCCCGGTTTTTCGACTTATAGTATTTTGCCTCATCCTGGTAGAAGTTTAACTAATGTTGCCGGAAAGGTTTTAACTCCACATGGATATATTAGTGTAAATTTTAATGTAACCACTGGGCTTTGCAACATTATTGCGCCAATGGGAACGCTAGGAATAGTAGGTATTCCAAAAGTAGAAAAGGACATCGAGAGTATTCATGTAAATGGAAAACTTGCGTGGAAAGATCATAAATATAGTAAGATAATAAACATGGCAAAGGCTTATGAAGATAACGAGTTTGTATATTTTTACGGTGTAAAACCGGGGAAATATGATTTTCTTGTTTCATATAGTGGAATTACCCCAACTTATAAAGAACTTCCATGGAAATACTCCGCTGCATTTGTGAAAGAAGATTCGGTAACCAAAGGAAACTGGGGTGGGGTTTACGGTGCCGGTGGTTATATACTATGCAATTACGTTAATTCAATAAACGATCTTAGAAAATTACCGTCTTATGTTACTTCGGTAATTTACAATAAAAATGTCAACTCTCAATGGGCTGAAAAAACTATGGACAAAAGAGCACTGGCTTCAAGTGTTCAAAATTATTTTCCCAGAAATGCTAGTTGTATTCATACAAACGACTATATCGCATGCGATCAAACAATGACTGTTGATGTTAATATTAAAGGTAAAAGGAACTATCAAGTCGCCCTTTACTTTGTTGATTGGGACAATAAAAGAAAAAGAACGGCAGTGGAAATGTTTGATTTACAAACTAAAAAATTAATAGTTCCGGTAAAAATTATTCGAGACTATGTTGGTGGAAAATATCTTGTTTTTAGATATGATAAATCCGTTCGGTTTAGAATTTACCAGGTTCGTGGAGTAAATGCTACTCTGAGCAGGATTTTCTTTAATTGAAAAATGAATGGTTCTTCGATTTTTTGTCGACAATCGTATAAATTGTTATATTATTATTAGGTCGTTAAACTAATATGAGAAAATTATTAAGATTTTTTCTATACATCATAATCTTCTTTCTATTTCCGGCGTTAACAAAAGCCTCAGAAAATTCTACGCCAAAGTATATGTGGTATCGAGATATACCAAATGAAGATAAGGATTATTATGTAGCTTTCCGTGGTCAATTGAATCTTACTTCTGAAAGTGATTGTGAGATTCAACTCTTAGGTGCTTCATGGTTTGTAGGAGGGTTCGATGGTAAGTATTTCTGCGAAGGACCGGCGCGTTTTCCTGCAGATTATCCTGAATATCAAACATACAAGATTCATCTTGCTAAAGGTCATCATACGCTTGCAATACAAGTAGATCAGATTGGCGAGGTTACACGGATGCTTGATAACCCGGAGCCGTTTCTCTATTGTATTATTAAGAATGGAGAAAACGAAATCCCAGTTACCTGGAAGTGCATCCGGCTAGAGGGTTATGAATCCCAAATTAAGAGAATGAATCCTCAGCTTGGTTACATCGAATGGTGTGATACACGTCAGTTACCCAGAGATTGGGAGAAAGTTGATTTTGATGATTCTAAGTGGTCTGCACCAATTATTGTTTTAAGAAATCTTGGCAAATTGGCACCGCTTTCTACAGAGAACACTTGTTCGATTGTGCATTCTTTAAAATTAATAGCTTCCGGTCAATTTATAAATATGTTCGGTTATGATAAAGACGATCCTGCGGCACGTTTTTTTCTTTGCAATCTTACATCTTGTAAAACTGCATCTGATGGTGTATGGAGACGGTACGATGCAGGACTTGTGCGTTTAATGCGTCCAAGGTTTATGTTGGACTTACCAGAGGGAGCTGTTGTTGAGTTTGCCTATAGTGAAGAATTAAGCGAAGGCAGAGTTAGTCCATGGATTGCGCTTTCGGCAGGTGAATCATGTAATATGGACCATTACGTTGCACGAGGCGGAGAGCAAGAATTTTTTCCGTTAACTCCGAAAGGTGGCCGTTTTCTGGAAGTTCATATTTATGCACCACCTGAAAAAGTGCATTTTATAAAAGAGGAAATAGTTGAACGTACTTATTTTGGAGAACCCGAAGGGTCTTTACAAACCGATGATGCATTATTAAATAAGATCTGGTCTGTTGGTGTCAAAACGCTCCGGGCTTGTAGCGAAGATGCTCTTATAGATAATCCCACTAGAGAACGAGGGGAATGGACAGGTGATGTTGTTTCGGTAGGGTTGAACATTGCTGACGTTTCATATTCTGATCTACGATTGTTAAGGCGGGGTCTTGTTCAATCTGCTGAATGTGCTCGCTCCGATGGATTAGTAGCCGGTCTCTCTCCCGGCGGAACAGCTTATCTTTCAACTTATGCCGCTCAGTGGGTTACAGCATGCATTCATTATTGGGAGTTAACCGGTGATCTGAAATTATTAGACAAATTATTTCCTTACGCCGAAAAAAACATTAAAGCCTTTGAGAATGAAACGACTAATGAAGGTGTTAAAGATTCTTTAGGATGGGCATTTGTAGATTGGGGTTATGTTAGAAACCAGGGTCCATCCGATATGGGAGTTAATCTCTATTATTTAGCAGCTCTTCGTGATATGATTAGTTGGAGCGATGCAATTGGGAAAAGGGAGCTTAGTGATCATTACAAAAAATTAGCCAACGATATGTCGGCAATTATTGATAAATATTACATTTCTGAATTTCAAAATGACAGTGATGCCTGGGAGCGTATAGGTTATCATCGAGCAGTACTTGGATTGAAATTGGGATTCTTTGAGGGTGCTCGAGTGAAAGAGTGCATAGAATATATCAAAGATCATATGCTAAGATGCTTTCCTAACGATACTATGGCACCGCGTCTAAGCGATCCGGAGGTTAACAATGCAAGGTTAATTACGCCATACTTTGGACATTATGCAATGCCAGTATTAATTGAACATGGAGAAATGAATTTTGTGCTTGACCAATACCGTAAAGCCTGGGGCTGGATGTTGGGAGACGATAGGACGACATGGCTTGAAGTATTTGATACACGGTGGAGTCATTGTCATCAATGGGCTGGCTGTCCTACCTGGCAAATGTCCCGTTATTTACTTGGATTGCAACCTCATTATGATTTAGGCATTCAGCATTTCTTATTTGTATTAAATCCAGGCTCTCTTAAAAATGTGCAGGGAATGATACCGGTACCTGGAGGAGTGGGAGTTATTAAAGTAAAATGGACGCGTCAGCCAGATGGATTACACTACCATTTAGAAACACCCGTTCCAATCTTTGTGCATTTTGATGAGAAATGGTATGGACAAAAATCAAAAGTTGTCCATATCGGAAAAGAATTTGACACAGTGTTTAAAAATTTATAACAGTTTTATTTAGGACAAAATGAATTCAAACAAAACAAAAATCGGATTATTCTCAATCGGTCTTGATACTTATTGGAGACAATTTGCCGGACTTTATGATAGACTCGAAGGTTACAGGAAAGAAATTTCAAGAAGGCTTGGCAATGAAAATGTAGAAGTGGTTGATGCCGGTATGGTAGACAATGTTGATAAAGCCAGATTAGCCGGTGTACTGTTCAATAAAGAAAATGTATCGCTCATTTTTCTTTATGTATCCACTTATGCTCTTTCATCTACTGTATTGCCGGTAGTTCAAAAGGCAAAAGTTCCGGTGATTATTTTAAATCTTCAGCCGGTGTCAGCTATTGATTATGCAGCATTTAACAAAATCGGTGACCGAGGAAAAATGACAGGAGAATGGCTTGCTCATTGTCAGGCATGTTCAGTGCCTGAGATAGCAAGTGTATTTAATCGTTCGGACATAAAGTATGAATTTGTAACCGGTTATATGGAAGACCAAACAGCCTGGAGTGAGATAGAAGGCTGGATTGAAGCAGCCCGCGTCGCTGAAGTGATGCGCACAAACAACCTCGGTATTCTTGGGCACTACTATAACGGCATGCTTGATGTTTATACTGACCTAACCCAGCAATCGGCTATTTTCGGCACTCATATTGAACTTGTTGAAATGTGTGAGGTAAAAAAATATCGTGATGAAATTATTGACCCGGAAGTAAAAGAAAAGATTAATGAATTTAATAAAGAATTCAAAATCTCACCTGAATGTGCATCTGAAGAAATTGAACGTGCAGCCCGAACATCCATAGCTCTTGACAAGCTTGTGCGTGTCCATAATTTAGGTTCATTGGCATATTATTATGAGGGTATTTCAGGTAACGAATATGAAAATATAGCAACATCGGTGATTGCCGGAAATACGCTTTTAACCGGTAACCACATTCCTGTAGCAGGCGAATGTGAAGTAAAAAACGCTCAGGCTATGAAGATAATGGATGCATTTGGGGCGGGAGGTTCTTTCTCAGAGTTTTATGCCATGGATTTTAATGATGATATTGTAATGCTCGGCCACGATGGTCCTGCTCACTTCAAGATTGCTGAAGGTCCCGTTAAATTAGTGCCGTTGCCGGTATATCACGGTAAACCAGGCAAAGGTCTTTCAATTCAAATGACAGTTAAGAATGGACCGGTGACTTTATTATCAGTAGTTCAGGGAAAAGGCGGTCTCTTTTTACTTACAGCAGAAGGGGAATCGGAAGCAGGTCCGGTACTTGAAATAGGAAACACCAACAGCCGCTATCGTTTTTCAATAGGAGCACGCGAGTTTATTAATCGTTGGTCAAAACAAGGACCTGCACATCACTGTGCAATTGGGTTGGGGCATATTGCTGGTAAGATCGAAAAACTTGGAATTCTTCTTGGAATTCCAACAGTAAGAATTTGTTGACTAACCGGGAACTTTGAATGCATTCAAAGTTCATGCTTGATTCATATTTGTTTTTTTGATTCTCCTTATGTTGATTTGAATTGTATTAAAGAGCTGATTCTTATTGTTAATTATTTCAATGGCCATTCTATATCACGAAAATTAATTTACAAATTTACAACATAGAATTAAATGAAAAATTTTATCTTATTCGGTTTAATAACCCTTACATTTCCGATTTATGGTCAAACATTACCGGATAAATTACCCGACCAAGCGCAACTGATAATGTATAGGAGTCATTTATTAGATATAGATTCTCTAATGCAAAACGGGAGGCTGACTGATTCTGCAACAGGATTGCAATTTTACACTGGTTACGCTTATAAAACGCTGTATGATTGGGATCAATATTTTGAAACTATTGTCCAGATATATATGGGTTGGCCTTCAAAATATATTAAGGCTGGGGTGTTGATATTTCTTGACAATGAAAAGCCGGATGGGTTTATTGCTCGATCAGTTCCGGTTGATCAATGGGATATTAAAGAACAAGCTAAACCATTTCTCGCACAAATAGCATACTTGGTTTACAAGTCTTATGGTGAGAAAGATTGGATTTTACATGAGCCTTATTTTACAAAATTAGAAAAATATATTGATTATTGGCTTAATCAAATGACAAATAAGAAAGATGGATTAAGCTTTTGGATGAGTGCCCCCCATACAGGAATGGATGATCAGATTGAAAGAGCTGGTTATTGGGAAGATTCACAGTGCGAGGGGGTTGACTTAAATTGTTATTTAGTCCGTGAAACATTGGCATTTTCTAAGTTGTGCAGTCTTGCAAGAAAAAAAGACATGGCAGAAAAATATGCAAAAATATCAGAGGATAGAAAACAAGCCATTCGTAATTTATTATGGGATGATAAGGATGGCTTTTTCTATGATAGGAAAGTAGATCCGAATAAACCATTATCTAAAATGGTATGGAAATATTCCCCACTTAATACGCTATCAGCAAATCAGTATAAAATTCCGGTTAAGTCGGTAGAATCTTTTGCAGTACTTTGGGCAAAGGTTGCAACACCTGGATAAGCAAAGAGAATGATTGTTGAACATTTATTTAACCCTCGAGAATTTTGGACACCATACCCGATTGCAGCATTAGCAAAATCTGAGCCTTGGTACAGCACTGAAGAACTTCCGGGCGATATGGGATGTAATTGGCGAGCAAATACATGGATGTCGACCAATTATCTGATTTATCACGGTTTGAAAATTTATGGCTATAATGATTTGGCAACTATAGTTGCACAGCGAACTAAAGAATTAATTGATAAATCGGGAAATAGGGAATATTATAATTCTGAAACAGGTGAAGGCTTGGGTATGAATCCTTTCTGGGGATGGAGTTTGCTCGGTCATTTTTTTCAACTTGAAGAAAATTTAAAATGGGATATAACAAATCTAAATTAAATAAGTCTGACATTTTGGTTCTGAAAATGAAGAAATAAATTTGTGATCAATGCCAGTTGAATACATAATTACATTAATTAAGAATGAAAAGAGTTATTTTGTTTACTGTTATTGTTTTGAACTTTCACATTATTGATGCTCAGAATCCTATTGTTTCTGCTGGTTATTATTGTGCAGACCCTTCTACTCATGTGTGGTCCGATGGAAAAATGTACGTTTACGGTTCAAAAGACGACAGTCCTAATTATTATTGCTCACACAGTTATGACGTGTGGTCCTCTAGTGATTTAGTTCATTGGGCTAGGACAGAAAATGTTTTCTCAAATAGAGACTTTAATTATCAAGCAAAAATTAAAAATGATTTTTTATATGCCCCAGACTGTATGTATAAGAACGGTACCTACTATCTTTATTATTGTCTTTCCAGTGCTCAAAATAATGAGGGTGTTGCAACGAGCAAATTCCCTACAGGTCCCTTCATTAACGGAAAAGTGATAAATCTGAAAGGAATGGATCAAATTGACCCGTGTGTATTTATGGATGATGACGGACAGGCTTATCTAATTTGGGGACAATTTTCAGCCAAGGTAGCAAAACTTAAACCAGATATGACTGAGATAGATTCATCTACAATAAAAGACAGTGTGGTTACTGAAAAAGAACATTATTTTCACGAAGGCGGCTACATGATTAAACACAACGGAATTTATTATTTTATTTATACGGATATGCAAAGAGCTAATATGCCTACTTGTATAGGATATTCAACGAGCAAATCTCCGTTCGGTCCTTTTAAATATGGTGGGATTATAGTAGACAATAATCATTGTGATCCGGGTGTGTGGAATAATCACGGATCAGTTGTTGAGATGAAAGGTAAATGGTACGTTTTTTATCATAGATCGACTCATGATTCTTATTCTATGAGGAAAACTTGTATCGAACCGATTACTTTTAATACAAACGGAAGTATTGACGAAGTTGAGATGACGTCGCAGGGAACCGGAGATCCTCTGAATGCTTTTTCTGAAATCGGAGCGGATAGAACCTGCTTATTATTCGGTAATGTTAGGATACAGAATTATTCTAAAGATAACGATGAGCTTGGTGAAATTAAAAACGGTGACAGAGCAGCTTTTAAATATTTGAACTTTGGATCAGGAGCCGTGGGTTTTGAGGTTTCTGTTATTCCGGGGAAAAGTGCAGGTAAGATAGATATTATAATGGATCAACCGTGGCACGCTATTGTTGGTTCAATTGAAATTCCGGCGGGTGATTCTAAAACAATGAAAACATTTGAATGCCCTATTAATAGAGTAAATGGAGTTCATGCACTTTGGTTAAAATTCTCCAGTGAAGGGGTAAATCTATTTGCCGTTGATTCTTTTGAATTTTTGAAAGGTTTTGAAAAAGAAAAAACTGAGAAATCACGTTATGCTCAAAGCCACAAAAAGCAAAGTTTCAAGTAAGCGTGAAATTCAATTTAGCAAAGGCCTGAGTCGGTTTAGATATAAAGTTAAGCGAACCTTTGGTTCAACAAATAGGGTGGTTTGATGCAGGAATTGTGTGTTATGTGGGGGTGTAAATAAATTGACAATAGCATCTAAGGTAAACAATTACCTATAAATTATACTGTTTATCTGGAAAGTTATGTCAAGTTGTAAAAGCTAAGGGGTAATTCATGCCCTAAACAGGCACATTTGACAAAAATCGACTCTAAGAATGACTAAATCTTAAATTCCATTTCAAAAATGCTTCGAAAACCCGTATTAAAAAATAAGCTTCTTGTTTTACAACTATCACATATTGATATCTTATTTAAACCATTATGTTATGAAACATAAAATTACTACTTTAATAGGGATACTGATATTCATTCATATTTCTATTTTTCAGGTCAAAGCTGGTTCTTTGGGCAATAATTTTAAATTAAATAGCGCTAAAAATGTTTATGTCGACGTATGTTATTCTGATAGCACTTCATTTAGAATTCCAATTGAAAATATCATCTCTCCCACAAGTAAATCGGATTCGTATACAAACATTAAACTGATATTCAAGACTCTAAATTGCGGAACAGAGTTAAAATTTACTCTACGAAGTCTTAAATCAAAAAAAATAAAGTACGTAGATTTGGTTATTGATTTTACTTCACAGTTTGGCGATAGTAGTTTAATCTTCTATGATAATTCTACTTTTACTAACTCTTGGGCAAAAGTAATAAAACCAGATGAAAATGGTACAATATCACGAGAACTTGTTTTGTTTAAGAACAAAAAGCATGAAAGCAATCTTAATATTGCATTTACAACATTCAATAGATTTTATACGTGTTTTAATTCTTATGATAACAAGGTTATAGTTCGCGAATGCATGGAGGATAGGACATTAAAAAAAGACAGGAATTATCAGATGGAGTCAATTTTAATAAACGAAAGCCTTCCTGGTGATAGTTTTTTCGATCAATATGCATCGTTGGTTAAGAAAAACTACCATCTTAAGTTCAAGTCGTCGCCTGCAGGATGGTCAAGTTGGTCTTGTTATTATGGTAATATAAATGAGGATAAACTGATGCATGATGCAAAAGTAATATCTGAAAATTGTGAAAAAAGTGGGGCTAATATATTTCAATTGGACGATGGATGGTACGGGAAATCATGGGGGGATTGGAAGCCCTTAAACTCTGAATTCGGTAACATGAGAGTGTTTAGTGATAAACTTAGTATGATGGGCTTATCTCTTGGTTTATGGTATGCTCCAACCATATTCAGACCAAATTCGGATTTATTTCATGATCATTTCGATTATAATGTTTTTTATAACGGAAATGTAAAAAAGTCTTTTGGAGGTAATGGTGACGATAATTTTACCGCTGTAGACACAACTGCATTTTATGCACTGGACTTAGCGAATCCCAAAGTAGAAAAATATATTTATCATTTATTTCGCACGACTGTCAAAGATTATAAAGTAAATTACTTCAAACTTGATTTTTTAATATGCTCACTTATACGCCAGACAAACAACGAAATTAATAATAAACTTATCAAATATCCTGACGGCGATTATTCTGTTGCAGTTTATCGCAAAGCAATGATGAACATACGTAAGGCAGTTGGCAATTCCATTTTTTTAAATGCATGTGGTGCTCCTATTGGAGAAAGTATTGGAATCTTTGATGGCTGTCGCATTTCTCCTGATATTATCTGGGGAAAAGATATCCCTGATGCATTAAATTGGTGGTCAATTTTCAAAGACAACATTCGAAATATTATTTTAAGATCTTATTTTCACAATAATTTTTTTGTAAATGATCCAGATGCTCTTGTGTTAAGGGATTATAATAACGGTAATGATTTCGTGAAGATGAATAATAATCAAGCAATATTATGGGCAACGGCGATTGGAATGAGCGGGGGAACAGTCTTTATAAATGAGGATATGAATAAATTATCTGGAGAAAGATTGAAAATATTCGAACAAATTTTACCCATCTGGGGGAAAACAGCTTATCCACTTGATTTTTTTGAACAACCATATCCGACTGTAACACACATTAACATTAATAATCAGTCAACACCCTCTCAGCTAGTTGCAGTCTATAATTTGACTGACTCATTAGTGAATAAATCTATTTCTCTTAAGAAGCTCGGACTATGTAAAGATGTGATTGCATTGGACTGTTGGAGTAAAACAATAATTGGAAGTGTTCAAGATAGTCTAAATATAAATAGCATAAAGGCTAATTCGGTTAAAGTATTAATGTTGAAAAACAGACCAACCATTCCAACCTTTCTTTTCCTTGATGCAAATATATATATGGGTGCAGACCGAGTTACAGAATCATACTCAAATAATCAAAAAGAACTTATTGTTAAAATAGATAAATCTCATTTGAGTAATGTACCAAGTTTGTATATCTATATTCCTATTGGTTTTAAATTAAGAAATTGTTCACAGACAAATATTATTTGGCAAGATGCTTATGGCTCAGTTATAAAAGATTATAACTATAAAGGTGAGAGAAAGATGGTGTATGAATTCAACTAAAGGTACATATTTAAATGTTTCGACAAAAAAGAGGATGTGTTGGTTTAGTATTGAAGTCATCTTGACTTTTTCTTTTTATTAATTTTATTAAGTAATATCACGATAAAAGCGATAAGGTTAAAGCTTTGCCAACTGGAGCAAGTAACATCAAATCTGTTCAATAGAGATCTGAAATTATC
>Ga0224527_1000061_pt1 | contig 81553 bp, 71 predicted proteins | sample CBST0metaG_FD_179882 | JGI IMG/M metagenome (GOLD analysis project Ga0224527, IMG submission 179882) | Peat soil microbial communities from Stordalen Mire, Sweden - C.B.S.T0 | ecosystem: Environmental > Terrestrial > Soil > Wetlands > Peat | place: Sweden: Norrbotten County, Stordalen Mire...
TATTATTACCTTTCCTGTCGCTTTACCGACTGCATAGCGGGCGTATGGCCCTGGGCGTGCTTTTGGCCATCGTCACATTAATGGCCAGTATCGGCTTATTGAGCCTGTCGGGCTGGTTTCTGGCCGGTTCGGCTCTGGCCGGCGTCGCGGGGCTGTACAGTTTCAACTATATGTTGCCGGCAGCCGGCGTACGCGGCGCGGCCATTACCCGTACCGCGGGGCGCTGGGCGGAACGCGTGGTCAGCCATGACGCCACTTTTCGCGTATTGCAACATTTGCGCATCGATACCTTCAATAAAATCCTGCCGCTCTCTCCCGGTGTCATTGCCGGGTTCCGCCAGGCTGACTTGCTCAATCGCCTGGTGGCGGACGTGGATACGCTTGATCACCTCTACCTACGGGTGATATCGCCATTGCTAAGCGCATTACTGGTGATCCTGTCGGTCACCATCGGATTATGCTGGCTGGATGTACGGCTGGCGCTGACGTTAGGCGCCATGATGCTGACGGTGCTGGTGGTGTTTCCACCGTTGTTTTATCACGCAGGCAAACCCATCGGCAAAGAATTGACCGGACTGCGCGCTGTTTATCGGCAGCAATTGGCCGCATGGCTGCAAGGCAATGCCGAACTGACCGTCTATGGCGCCGCCCGACGTTATCGCTACCAATTGGACGAAACTGAACGCCGCTGGCAACTACAACAACAGCGGCAGGCCAATTTGTCCGCTTTGTCGCAAGCTTTGCTGACGCTGATTACCGGTCTGGCGGTGACGATACTGCTGTGGCTGGCCGCCGATGGCTTCGGGGGCAATGCTCAACCCGGCGCGTTGATCGCCCTGCTGGTATTCACCACTCTGGCGTCGTTTGAAGCCTTGGGCCCGGTTGCCGGTGCTTTTCAGCATCTCGGCCAGGTCATGGCCTCCGCCAGCCGCATAACCGATATTCTCAGTCGGGAGCCGGCGGTGATATTCCCGGCATCCGGCCCATCCCGCGAGAATAACGCGACATTGGCGGCGGAAAATTTGCAATTCACCTATCCGGGCCAGGCACAGCCGGCGCTCAACGGCGTTTCGCTGCGGCTCGAACCGGGTGAACATGTGGCGATTGTCGGCCATACCGGCAGCGGCAAATCCACCCTTTTACAATTGCTGACCCGCGCCTGGGATCCCGACGCCGGCCAAATCCTGCTCAACGGTAAGCCATTGAGCCATTTTGACGAGTCGACGTTACGCGCCATGATGAGTATTGTTCCGCAGCGAGTGCATATTTTCAGCGCCACCTTGCGGGATAACCTGCTGCTCGGCGCGCCGTCGGCCAACGATGACCAGTTGCGCGCCGTACTGTCGCAAACGGGCCTGGCGAAACTTCTGGCGATGAACGGACTCGATTCGTGGTTGGGCGAGGGCGGGCGGCAACTCTCCGGTGGTGAACAACGCCGGCTGGGCATTGCCCGCGCTTTGCTGCAAGACGCGCCGCTGATGTTGCTCGATGAGCCTACGGAAGGGCTTGACGCCGCCACCGAGCAGAATATTCTGGCCTTATTGCGGGATTTGGGCGCGGGGAAAACCATGATAACAGTGACCCATCGGCTTCAGGGACTGGAACACATGGATGGTATTTATGTGATGAATCAGGGCCGGTTTAGTGAACAGGGCGGTTATCAGGCATTAATGGAAAAACAAGGGCGGTTCTTTCATTTCCATGACGCGCAAGAGGTATAATGTTTCTAGCGGCATTGTTGATATCAGCAGGTTTATCACCCTCTTTAACCGACGTGGGACTATGACGGGAAGTACTATGCGATTATACCGGCTGTCGCTTAATTCATTACAGTTCCCCGCGCCGACATCCGCGTTGCATGAACCCAACGGGTTGTTGGCCTTCGGTGGCGATTTATCCCCCGAACGCCTGCTGACGGCGTACCGGCAGGGCATCTTCCCCTGGTACTCGCCGGGGGATGTGATTTTGTGGTGGTCGCCGGACCCCCGCGCCGTGCTGTTTCCCGACGAGTTCCATGTCAGCCGAAGCTTTCAGCGCTTTCTGGCGCGCTGCGACTATCGCATTACCTTGAATCATGCTTTCGCCGCCGTGGTGGCCGCCTGTGCGGAACGGGGGTCGGAAGGCACCTGGATTGGCCCGGAAGTCGAAATTGCCTATCAACGCCTGCACGAGTTGGGTCAAGCGCATTCCATCGAGATCTGGGACGGCGATAGCTTGATTGGCGGCATGTATGGCGTTGTGCAAGGGGCGTTATTTTGCGGCGAATCGATGTTCAGCCGCAAAGCGAATGCTTCGAAATTAGCATTACTGACTTTTTGTCGTTTCTTTAGGCAACAAGGGGGAAAACTGGTAGACTGTCAGGTATTGAACTCACATACGGCCTCGTTGGGCGCGAGGGAAATTCCTCGCAGCGACTATCTTGCCCGACTCGGTCAATTACAACTTTTAACGCTGGCGCCTCGCTGCTGGCAACCACAAACCCTCTCTGTCGCCTTGTTAAACGGCGAACCGGATACCGGTGATTGACGCGGTGTACTCCATCACTTCTTTACATAATGAGGGTTTTTCGGCATTATCTTGCCGGTTAAAAACTATGGTATTTAAACCTAGAGGATTCGATGGCCAAAGAAGACAATATTGAAATGCAAGGCACGGTACTGGATACATTGCCTAACACCATGTTCCGAGTGGAATTGGAAAACGGGCATGTGGTCACTGCGCATATTTCCGGTAAAATGCGTAAAAATTATATCCGCATCCTGACGGGCGACAAAGTCACTGTTGAGCTGACCCCGTACGACCTGAGCAAAGGCCGCATTGTCTTCCGTAGCCGCTGATAAATTTTATTAGCGCCGCTATCCTACCGCCCGAGCGCTATTATCCCTATCCACTGTACGCCTTCCTCATATCGGCGCCGTCTGACGGCCCGGTATGAATCGGTATCGCGCGGAACCCACAATGTAGGGTCATTCGCGAAACCAGCGAGATAAACCTGAGACGATGCACTCTGATTAAAAAAGGCGATACCTGAGTATCGCCTTTCGTTCGTCTTAATTCACAACCGCGCCATCAAATCGGCGCGACCGTCTGCGGCTTAATGAACCACGCCCTCGGTTTTGTGTTTTTGCGCACTGAGGAAATCATAATTAAGCTGCTTCTTATCTTTATCCAGTTCCACTTTCACAGAGCCGCCATCCACCAGCGTGCCAAACAATAGCTCGTTGGCCAGCGGTTTCTTCAGGTTTTCCTGCATGACTCGGGCCATCGGACGGGCGCCCATGGATTTATCGTAACCCTTGGTGGCGAGCCAATCGCGCGCTTCATCGCTGACTTCAAGCGATACGCCTTTCGCATCCAGTTGCGCCTGCAATTCGACAATGAATTTGTCCACCACCAGTTGGATGACTTCAGGAGATAAGTGGTTGAACCAAATAACATTATCCAAGCGATTACGGAACTCAGGCGTAAAGATTTTCTTGATTTCGCCCATGGCATCGGTGCTGTTATCCTGCTGAATCATACCGATGCTCTGGCGCTGGGTTTCCTGCACGCCGGCATTGGTGGTCATGACCAGGATGACATTACGGAAATCGGCTTTGCGGCCATTATTATCCGTCAACGTGCCGTTATCCATGACCTGCAATAACAGGTTGAAGACATCCGGGTGCGCCTTTTCGATTTCATCAAGCAACAGTACCGCATGAGGATGCTTGAGCACCGCATCGGTCAATAACCCGCCTTGATCATAACCAACGTAGCCCGGAGGCGCGCCAATCAGTCGGCTGACCGTGTGCCGTTCCATGTATTCCGACATATCGAAACGCAGCAGCTCGATATCCAGCGCTTTAGCCAACTGCACGGTGACTTCGGTTTTGCCTACCCCGGTTGGACCGGCGAACAGGAACGAACCGACCGGTTTACGATCCTGGCCCAAGCCTGCCCGACTCATTTTAATGGCTTCAGTCAGGGCGTCGATGGCCTTATCCTGACCAAATACCAGCATCTTCAACCGGTCGCCCAGATTTCTCAGCACATCCCGATCACTGGCCGATACCGTTTTTTCCGGGATACGGGCGATACGCGCCACTACCGATTCGATATCGGACACGTTGACGGTTTTCTTGCGTTTGCTCACCGGCATTAATCTGCTGCGCGCGCCCGCTTCATCAATGACGTCGATAGCTTTATCGGGCAAATGCCGGTCATTGATATATTTCGCCGCCAGTTCCACCGCCGAGCGTATCGCCTTGGCGGTATAACGGACATCGTGATGGGCCTCGTATTTGGTTTTCAGCCCGGTCAGAATCTGCACGGTTTCTTCCACCGAAGGTTCGGTGATATCGATTTTCTGGAAGCGACGCGCCAATGCGCGGTCTTTTTCGAAAATATTGCTGAATTCCTGATAAGTGGTGGACCCCATTACCCGGATCTTGCCGCTGGAAAGCAGAGGCTTAATCAGGTTGGCCGCATCCACCTGCCCGCCGGAAGCCGCGCCGGCGCCGATGATGGTATGGATTTCATCAATGAACAGAATGCTGTTCTGATCAGACTCGAGTTGTTTGAGCAATCCCTTGAAACGCTTTTCAAAATCGCCGCGGTATTTGGTTCCCGCCAGCAATGAGCCGATATCCAGCGAATAAATGGTGCAGTCGGCAATCACTTCCGGCACCGTTCCTTGCACTATGCGCCAGGCCAGTCCTTCGGCAATGGCGGTTTTACCCACGCCGGACTCGCCCACCAGCAAGGGATTGTTTTTACGGCGACGGCAGAGGACCTGAATGGCGCGTTCCAGTTCGCTTTCACGGCCAATCAATGGATCTATGCCGCCCACCCGGGCAAGTTGGTTAAGATTGGTAGTGAAATTTTCCATACGATCCTCCCCGCCAGCCTGCTCTTCATTAACCGGATTTTCAGGACCGGGTGCCTGCGTCTCGTCTTTGCGCGTACCGTGGGAAATAAAATTAACCACATCGAGACGGCTGACATCATGCTTGCGCAGCAGATAGGCAGCCTGGGATTCCTGTTCACTGAATATGGCGACCAGAACGTTGGCGCCCGATACCTCACTGCGTCCGGAAGACTGGACATGAAATACCGCTCGTTGCAAAACGCGCTGGAAACTTAGCGTCGGCTGAGTATCCCGCTCTTCGTCACTGGTGGGTAAGGTTGGCGTGGTTTGTTCGATAAAAGCTTCGAGTTCCTGGCGCAGCGCCACCAGATCGACCGTGCAAGCCTCAAGCGCTTCCCGCGCCGAAGGGTTGCTGAGTAACGCCAGCAATAGATGTTCCACGGTCATAAACTCATGCCGGTGCTCACGCGCTCTGGCGAAAGCCATATTTAAACTGAGTTCCAGTTCTTGATTGAGCATTGGCACCTCCCAAAATAGATTGCCTGTTCAGGCCTTTTCCAGCGTACAAAGCAACGGATGCTCGTTTTCCCGCGCATAACGGTTGACATGCGCGACTTTGGTTTCGGCGACTTCGGCGGTGTAAACACCGCAAATCGCCTTGCCATGGTAATGAACCGTAAGCATCAGTTGCGTTGCGCGTTCAACATCATAAGAAAAGAACTTTTGCAGTACGTCAATAACAAATTCCATCGGTGTGTAATCGTCATTGATAAGTATAACTTTATACATTGCTGGGGGTTTTACCGCATCTTTCACCAGGTCCTCGGCAATATACTGCTCACCCGGTCTATCACTTGTCTTGCCCATCGTCTTTCCGCTATTACGTCTTTACATTCAGATTGATCGCTGTGGCAGGCGTAGTGTTTTCGCCACAACACCGTCTTTGAACAAGTTTACCATCTGATGTTCATTGCTGTTGTTTGCAATTACCTATAATTATAATAGGATTTGGATCGCAGCAATTGTATTGCGATATTGTCTAAAAAGTGTCAATAGCGTTACCTGCTTCAAAGTTTGGTAATGTCGTCGACCAACTGCCCCCTCATCCTCTTGACCTATCTTTCCTATCCTCTAGAGTGTACTTGCGTAAGCGGTCGTGGTTTTGACTAAATTGGCTTACGACGTCAACAATCCTCATCACATATAAGATTCGGTTGCGAGGGACGTAGAAACATGGAGACGGGTAAAGTTAAATGGTTCAATAACGCCAAAGGTTTTGGGTTTATATGTCCTGAAAGCGGCGGCGAGGATATCTTTGCGCATTACTCAACTATCCAGATGGACGGTTATCGAACACTCAAAGCCGGGCAGATCGTCAGATTCGATGTTCATCAGGGCCCCAAGGGGAACCACGCGAGTCTGATTGTGCCTGTCGAAACCGAGACTGTCGCCTGATAACACGCCTCGCGATTAATGCTGCATGATGATATTTGTTATAATGCCAGTGTCTATCGCTGGCATTTTTTCTTTCGCCAATCCCCGCTTACTCAAGGTATAACATTTTTATTTTAAGACGCAAGCATAATTATGCCCATCGCAATCAGTATGTGCCTTATGCTTTTCAACGGCGGCGGCGCACCGTTATCCGCAGGGTCGCGATCCTTATCCACAGGATGTTTTCCCCGGCGAATCCTCGTTGAAACAATAAACCAAAAGTAAATGACTAAGCGGCTCAGTCAACCATCCCTGGACTGTTGCGGCTCCATTTAATTTTGCTCTGCTGCAATGGTTGCTTCTCAGTTTGCAGAGCACATTGCCCATGTCACAACTCGTTTCAAACTTGGAAAACGCCAAGGACCCCGATGTAAAGTTATCCGGCCAAGAGCTCGCGCAGGCATTGTTCCGGGGCAGGCTGGTGCCCGGCAAGGCATGGCAAAGAAATTACTATCGTCTCAAATTTTTGCTGCGGCATCTTACCACCCGCGCCCACTCCGGTCCCTGGCTCGACTATCTGGCCCAGTGCCCTTTGCTTGAACAAATGCTGAACGCACAACCAGGCTTGCCATGTAAACTGCATCGCCCTTATCTGGCGGCCAACATCAATCACCAGCAACGCTTGGCGGCATTGACGCATCATTATACTTTTATGCAATCGCAGTTGCCCCGCCGCTTGCTTGATGGGCATTTATCCCGAGACGGCGCGCGACTGGCATCCATTGAGGCCAGGAACGACCAGCATTATCATTTGCGCCTCTGCTCGCTGGATCAAATGAATCGCGAGGGCGAGGTCACGCTATCGTTCACCGACGACCAGGATGCCATGCTGGCGGCCATCACCTTCGTCATCCGGCCGGAACAGGGCGCCACGCTGTTTATCGGCGGCTTGCAAGGCCCGCGTCGGCAATGTCCGCATGAAGCCATCCATTCGGCCACCAAAGCGTGTCATGGCCTGTTTCCCAAGCGTCTGGCCCTGGAAGCCCTGACTCAGTTGGCCGCCAAGATGGGCGTGCAACAGATCCTGGCCGTGGGTAATCAAACTCACATGTATCAGGACTGGCGTTATTTTTATAAGAGCAAATCGTTTCTGCATGCGGACTATGATAAATTCTGGCTTTCGATGAACGGGCAGTTGCAGGAGCAGGGATATTTCCGTTTACCTTCACGCCTTGCGCGAAAACCGATGGAACAACTGCCAAGTAAAAAACGGGCCGAATACCGTCGACGTTATGCTTTGTTGGATCGCTTGGCGGATCAAGTCATGGCGCATTTTCAGTAGTGTTACTACCGACTCACAGACGCAGAACGGGATACCGGATAATCTTACCCGCATTAAATCTCTACACATACGTCAGACGACTTTACAGCCTTAACCGTTTTGGTTAATTTGAGGCGGCATTTTCCCCCGCCGTTCAAAAGGATGTGATCCTCTTATATGTATTCCAGTTTGCTGATTATCCTGATCCCTTTGGTGGTGGGCTACCTGCTGCCGAAATTGTCCGATACCCTGGCGCGCGCCGTAAATCGCCTCCTCAGCGCCATGGTCTATATTATCCTTTTTTTCATGGGGTTAAGTCTGGCCTTTTTAAATAATCTGGCGGATAACCTGTTAATGATCTTCTGGTACAGCAGCATCAGCGCCCTGTGCATCTTAATCTTTAACGGCGCCGCTTTATGGTGGCTGGAAAAATGGCTCCCGTGGCCGGGAGCGCTTCGCCGGGACTCGCAGCCAAAATCACGGCTGCGTATGCTGCTGGATTCCCTCAAGCTTTGCATGGTGGTGGTCGGTGGATTTCTGGTCGGCCTGACGCAATGGCATTGGCTGAATTCCGCGTCCAAAGCCGCCACCCTGGCATTGGTGCTTTTGCTGTTGCTGGTGGGTATGCAATTGCGAAACAGCGGCATGACGCTCCGGCAAATCCTGCTCAATCGACGAGGCGCCATGGTCGCGCTGGTGGTTTGCATCAGCGCCCTGGCGGGCGGAGCGCTGGCGGCCATGTTACTGGGTTTGCCCCTGCGAACCGGACTGGCCATGGCCTCGGCGTATGGCTGGTATTCACTGTCCGGGATTCTGATGACCGATGCTTTCGGGCCGGTAGTGGGTAGCGCCGCCTTTTTCAATGATCTCATGCGCGAATTGCTGGCAATCATCTTGATACCGGGCTTGATGTCCCGCAGCCGCAATATGGCGTTGGGCTTATGCGGCGCCACCTCGATGGATTTCACCCTGCCCGTATTGCAACGCAGCGGTGGGCTGGATATCGTTCCGGCCGCTATTGTCCATGGTTTTTTACTCAGTCTGACGGCCCCGATTTTAATCGCTATTTTTTCCTCCTGATCTCCCTCAAGCCTTACCCGGCAAAGCATTCGCTGTCTACCGCCTCAATACGCCCACCCCTGGTTTCAACAACCGGGGTTAGCCTGGCACTGCCCATTCATCCATAAAAGGTCTAAGATTTATCGGCACGAGAAAGGTGTTTTCAATCAGTCCTGTTTTTTCACTAAGGGGAAAGTTATGAAGCAGACCGTTGCATCATTGGTTGCCAAAATGCTCGAGCAAGCCGGCGTCAAACGGATATGGGGCGTCACTGGCGACTCGCTGAATGGCTTAAGTGACAGTCTGAACCGTATGGGAACCATACAATGGATGGGAACCCGCCATGAAGAGGTGGCTGCGTTCGCCGCAGGCGCCGAAGCCCAACTCACCGGCCAATTATCAGTGTGCGCAGGGTCCTGCGGACCGGGCAACTTGCATTTGATTAACGGGTTGTATGACTGTCACCGCAATCAGGTGCCGGTGCTGGCGATTGCCGCCCATATTCCTTCCAGCGAAATCGGCAGCGGTTACTTTCAGGAAACGCATCCGGAAGAATTATTCCGTGAATGCAGTCATTATTGCGAACTGGTTTCAAACCCGGAACAGTTACCCCGCATTCTGACTATCGCCATTAACAAAGCGATTTTAAACCGCGGCGTATCAGTCATTGTGTTGCCTGGCGATGTGGCATTGAAGCCGGCGCCCGAAGATAGCAAACCCACCTGGTATACCCCGCAGCTCCCGGTATTGGCGCCCCCTGCCAGTGAACTGGAAAAGCTGGCCGGCATCCTGAATAAGGCCGAGAATATTACGCTATTGTGCGGGAGCGGCTGTGCCCAGTCCCACGATGAAGTGGTGCAATTGGCCGGTTTGCTCAAAGCTCCGGTGGTACATGCGTTGCGCGGCAAAGAATTTCTGGAGTGGGATAACCCGTATGATGTCGGCATGACCGGTTTAATCGGTTTTTCCTCCGGCTATCAGGCGATGATGAATGCCGATACGTTGGTGCTGCTGGGGACGCGCTTCCCTTATCGCGCTTTTTACCCCACCGATGCCAACATCATTCAGATCGATATCGATCCCGGCAGCTTCGGAGCGCATTGCCCGGTGGATATGACGTTGGTCGGCGATATAAAATCCACCTTGGCGGCGCTGCTGCCTCAGCTCAAGGATAAAACCAATCGCCATCATCTGGATGCGGCGCTACAGCATTACCATGAAACGCGCCAGGACCTTGATACGCTGGCCAAGCCAAGCGGCAACAAACCGATTCATCCGCAATATGTGGCGCAGGAAATCAGCAGGCTGGCCGCTCAAGATGCCATCTTCACCTGTGATGTCGGTACGCCGACGGTTTGGGCCGCCCGCTATTTGACCATGAATGGTCAACGCCGTTTGATCGGCTCGTTCAACCATGGTTCCATGGCGAATGCCATGCCTCAAGCCCTGGGCGCACAGGCCGCGTTTCCCAATCGGCAAGTGGTCGCGCTATGCGGCGATGGCGGTTTCGCCATGCTGATGGGCGATTTTCTGTCATTGATTCAGCTGAAGTTGCCGGTAAAACTGGTTATTTTCAATAATAGCGTGCTGGGATTCGTCGCTATGGAAATGAAAGCCGGCGGTTATTTGACCGATGGCACCGACCTGGTAAATCCGAATTTCGCCGCCATTGCCCAGGCAGCCGGCATCAAGGGCATTCGCGTGGAAAAATCCGCCGATCTTGACGCCGCGCTGGAAGAAGCTTTCGCCACGGATGGACCGGTGGTGGTGGACGTGGTCACCGCCAAAGAAGAACTGGCCATGCCGCCGCAAATCAAATTCGAACAAGCAAAAGGTTTCAGCCTGTATATGCTGCGCGCCATTATCAATGGCCGCGGGGATGAAATCGTGGAATTGGCCAAAACCAACTGGCTACGTTAACGCCATATCCCTGAGATTTCGAGTGGCGGACAACGCGACGCCACTCGAAAAATGACGGGCATACCCGATAGCGTTAACGTTACGGGCCGGCGGTAACCGCCAATAAACTGAATGGAGCGAGCATGATCGATTTACGCAGTGATACCGTCACCCTACCGAGTGAAGCCATGCGCAGGCAGATGGCCGAGGCCAAAGTCGGCGACGATGTCTATGGAGATGATCCCACTGTGGCGGCGCTGGAGGCGGAAGGCGCGCGGCTTAGCGGCAAAGAAGCGGGGCTGTTTTTCCCCAGCGGCACACAAGCCAATCTCGTGGCGCTGTTGACCCATTGCCAGCGCGGCGAAGAATATATTGTCGGACAACAGGCGCATAATTACCGTTTTGAAGCGGGCGGAGCCGCGGTGCTGGGCAGTATCCAGCCCCAGCCGCTGGAAGCCGACGCCGACGGTACGCTGCCGTTGGACAAAGTGGCGGCGGCCATTAAACCGGACGATTTTCATTTCGCCCGCACCCGATTGCTCTGCCTGGAAAACACCCATAACGGCAAAGTCCTCCCGCAGTCTTATCTGCAGCAGGCATGGCAATTCAGTCGCGAACATCATCTGTCGTTGCATATCGACGGCGCGCGGATATTCAACGCGGTGGTGGCGCTAGATCTGCCGCTGACTGAAATAGCCCAGTACTGCGATACCCTGACCATTTGTCTTTCCAAAGGTCTTGGCGCGCCGGTGGGTTCACTGTTATGCGGCAACGAAGGTTATATTCAGCAGGCGAAACGCTGGCGCAAGATGGTGGGCGGCGGCATGCGCCAGGCCGGGATACTGGCAGCGGGCGGTCTTTATGCGCTTGAACATAATGTGCAGCGGTTGCGCGAGGATCACGATAATGCCCGTTGGCTGGCGCAACAACTGGCCGCGCTGGGCGTGGAATTGCTGGCCCCCGGCGCACAGACCAATATGCTGTTTATTCGTCAAACGCCGGAATTGGCCGCTAAACTGGGCCCATGGATGGAACGGCAAGGCATCAACATCAGCGCAGGCCCTGTCACCCGCCTGGTTACCCATTTGAATGTCAGTCGCCAGGATCTGGAAAAAGTGGTGCAATCCTGGCGTCAATTTTTGCAACATCATGCTGAATTAGCCGGCGCTCCCCTCAATAGCGGCTACTTTTTCCAGTAGCGCATCCAAAATCGCTTCGGTTTCCGCGTCCGGACGGCCGCGGAAATCACTGGCGCGAAAATGCATTTGAAACGCCGCCACCGCTTTTTGCTGTAAATCCGGCGAGAGCTTTGGCGTGACGTCATAGCCGTAACGCGCCATGCGGTCCAAAATCGCCGCCATGGCCACCGGCGCGTGCGGATCTCTTTTCCCCAGATAAAATTTGACGCGTTGCTGGTCCGGCCAAATGCCCACGCCGGCGGCCGCCAGTCGGCGCCAGGGAAACAACGGGCCGGGGTCCTGCTTTCGACGCCAGGCGATATCGCTGTGTCCCACCACATTGTAGGGCAAGAGATGGTAGCGTTTGATGATATCCCGGCTCAATGCGGTCACCAACGCGATTTGTTGAGGCGAATAAGGCGCGGCCTCGTAGCCGGTCAAGGTACGCTGATAGCCGCCGTTGACGATTTCAATGCCAATGGACGTATCGTTGAGATTGTCGCGCCCGCGCCAGAAACTTTCCCCGGCCTGCCAGGCGCGGCGTGATTCATCCACCAGTTGCATGGCGGTGAGAACGCCTTTGGCGTCGGCGGGATTGGCCGGAATCAGATAATGGGCGCTCACCTGCCTGGAAGTAAGCGTTACCAGCGAACCGGCATCATCTTCAGCGGTGTAATGCAGCACCAGAAATTGAATCCGCTCATCCGCTCCGATGGCGCGCTGTGACGTGTCTACCCGATAAGCGGGTTCACCAGTCTTGAAACCGACCAGTTGGCACCCGGTGAAAAACACGCACAACAATACGATGATCCGATAGGTCTTACGCGTCATCACTACGTGCGACAGGCCACCGCTTAATCCGCGATCCAAGCTGTTTAACCCCTTTGCGACAATACGGCGATCATATCACCAGAGCCTGGCAATACGCGACAGCAAATAAAAAACCGGCGGTGAAATATCACTATACTCAATATACTCAATGGGAATGACCTTTTCTTCATCCATCAATAAGGCTAAAAATGCAAAAAAAATTATTGATATTATTGCCTATCGCATTGCTGTTGGGCGCGTGTACTCAGGTTGATCCGGTATTCAAAGATATCGGCGTGCGCCAGGGTCCCTGTGTCGCCGGCGGCCCTGACTCGGTGGCTGAACAATTCTACCGGCTTCGTCTGCAAAACATACAGAGCAGCCCCACCAGCACACAGTTGCTACAATATCGTCCCTATTTGAGCGACGGCCTGTATCAATTATTGTCTGCCCGGTTGCGCGATAACGCCGCCTCGGCCAAACTGCCGGCCAGAGATATATTCAGCAGCAATTCGCTGGGTCCATCCACCTTCAAAGTGCATAGCGCATCCCGTATCCTGAATACCGATGCGAAGCATATTCCTTTACGGGTCGAGATGTCGCGTCAACAAGGCCGTGACGGTCAAACCGTCCATTGGCAGGATGAAGTGTCGATGATACGCGAAGGAACCTGTTGGGTGTTGGATGACGTACGCTACCTCGGCGCGTTGTCGCCCGCCCCTGCCGGTACGCTGCGTCAGGCGCTGGGAGAGCATTAATTTTTTGTTTCAGCACGGCTAATCGCTGATAAGCCGCCGACCCCGGCTCGTCAGCGAAATCAATGCGTTGACTCGCTTCGTATCCTTTTCTTGCCATAACAAAGCGAATAAATCCATGTCATTGGGATTATCGCGGCAAGATATCCATAGCGGATTTGCCAGATAACCAAGCATATAACCGTCAAAAAGCCCCGGCCGGTGACGTTTTGTGCTGTCCATGATATTATTACCGCCCTAAATGTAAATTTTGATCATGGTGGATTGCATCGTCGGTCGCGCGACGTTAACATCTGCCGCCTCAATGGCTATTCATTTTCAACGCATGAGTATTCAACTTAATAGAATCAACTGTTTTTATGGTGCTTATCAGGCATTGTTTGATATCACCCTTGAATGCCCGGCCGGGGAAACCCTGGTGCTGCTGGGTCCCAGCGGCGCGGGTAAAAGTTCGCTATTGCGGGTACTCAACCTGCTGGAAATGCCGCGCGCCGGAGAGCTGGCTATTGCCGGAAACCATTTCGATTTCCGCCATATCCCGGGCGAGAAAGCCATTCGCGAATTGCGCCGCAATGTCGGCATGGTTTTCCAGCAATACAATCTCTGGCCGCATCTGACGGTACGGCAGAATTTAATCGAGGCGCCTTGTCGGGTGCTTGGCCTGTCGAAGGCGCAAGCCAATGAACGGGCCGATAAGCTTCTGGATCGTCTGCGTCTGCAAGATTTTGCCGATCGCTTCCCGTTGCATCTATCGGGCGGTCAGCAACAACGGGTAGCCATCGCCCGAGCATTGATGATGGAACCGCAGGTATTGTTGTTTGATGAACCCACTGCGGCGTTGGACCCGGAGATCACCGCACAAATTGTCAGTATCATTCGTGAGTTGGCGCAAACCGGCATTACGCAAGTGATCGTGACACATGAAGTCGAGGTAGCGCGCAAGACTGCCAGTCACATCGTATACATGGAAAACGGCCACATTGTGGAACAAGGCGATGCCTCGCATTTCGCTACGCCACAAACCGCGGCCTTTGCTCAATACTTATCGCATTGAATTTTGGAAAAAATAATGAATAAATCGCTTATCGCCGTATTATTGGCTGGAATCAGCGTTTCAGCTTGCGCCAACGCAGCCGAAACCATTCGTTTCGCCACCGAAGCCTCTTACTCTCCGTTCGAATTTGTCGACGCCAGCAATACCATGCAAGGATTCGATATCGATTTGGCCAAGGCATTGTGTAAAGAAATCAAAGCGCAGTGCACTTTTACCAACCAGGCGTTCGACAGTTTGATCCCAAGCCTGCGGTTTCGTCGTTTCGATGCGGTGATTTCCGGTATGGATATCACGCCGGAACGCTTGCAGCAAGTGTCTTTCACTCAACCTTATTATGAAAACTCGGCCATCTTTATTGCGCAAAAAGGCAAGTTTACCGATTTGGCTTCGTTGAAAGGCAAGCGTGTCGGCATGCAAAACGGGACAACCCACCAGAAATACCTGATGGACAAACATTCCGAAATCACCGCTGTCCCTTATGACAGTTATCAAAATGCCATACTGGACCTGAAAAACGGCCGTTTGGATGCCGTATTCGGCGACAGCGCCGTCGTCAACGAATGGCTGAAAAAAGACGCTAACCTGGCGACCGTCGGCGACAAGATTACCGATAAAGCCTATTTCGGCACAGGCTTGGGCATCGCGGTGCGTCAAGGCAACAATGCTTTGTTGGATCAATTCAACACCGCGTTGAATAAAGTCAGACAAGACGGGACGTATCAGTCCATTTATCAAAAATGGTTTAAAAAGTAATTCCATTGCATGAATGAACTTCAACCTATTGCCGGCGCCGCGGGGACAACCCTCGGGCTGGCCTTATGCGCCCTGGTTGTCGGCCTGGTGTTGGCGATGTGTTTCGCCGCCTGGGAATCCGTACGTTGGCGATGGCTGGGACTGATAGGCACCGGCGTCGTCATGGTGCTACGGGGCTTGCCGGAAATCCTGGTCGTGCTGTTTATCTATTTCGGCGCGTCACAACTGCTGTTAACGCTATCGGACGGTTTTACCCTGCACTTCGGCCACTATCAGTTCTCCGCCAGCTTGCCGGCGGATATCAATATCAGCCCTTTTCTCTGCGGCGTTCTCGCCTTGGCTTTGTTGTATGCCGCTTATGCTTCCCAGACATTGCGCGGCGCCATCAAAGCCATTGCGCAAGGTCAATGGGAATCGGGGCAGGCATTGGGCCTGACCAAACGCGCAATATTTTTCCGGTTGATACTGCCGCAAATGTGGCGCCACGCCTTACCGGGTTTGGGAAATCAGTGGCTGGTGCTGTTGAAGGATACCGCGTTGGTTTCGTTGATAAGTGTTAATGATCTCATGCTGCAAACCAAGAGCATCGTTAATTTCACTCAGCAGCCTTTCACCTGGTATCTGATAGCCGCAGCGGTCTACCTGGCGATTACCCTGTTAAGCCAGATTGTCCTGCGAGGGATTGAGCGCCGGTCGACCCGGTTTGAAACGAGGGCTTCGTAATGCTCGCTTATCTGCCGGAGTTGATGAAAGGGTTGCCCGCCAGCCTGACGCTCACCTTTTGCGCCTTGTTCATCGCTTTGTTTCTGGCGTTATTGTTTACTGTCATTATCAGCCTGAAAACGCCGGTGTTGATGCCGCTGATAAAAATCTACATCACGGTATTTACCGGCACTCCGCTGTTGGTGCAAATTTTCCTGATTTATTACGGTCCCGGGCAATTTGCCGGTTTGCGGGCCATACCCTGGTTATGGTCCATAGTTTCGCAACCCTGGCTGTGCGCCATGACAGCGCTGGCATTGAACAGCGCGGCCTACACAACGCAGCTATTTACCGGCGCCATGCGGGCCATTCCTTCCGGCCAGTGGCAATCATGTTCGGCCTTGGGCATGTCCCGCGGCCAGTCTTTGCGCTTATTGATGCCCTTCGCCATTAAACGTGCGCTATCGTCCTACTCCAACGAAGTGGTGCTGATCTTTAAAAGCACCTCGCTGGCCTACACCATCACGCTCATGGAAGTCATGGGCCACGGTCAATTGATGTACGGCAGAACCTATGATGTCATGGTGTTCGGCGCCGCCGGTATCATCTACCTGTGCGTCAACGGCGTCCTGACCCTGCTGATGCGCTTGGTGGAGTATAACGCGCTGCGTTTCGAACGGCGGACCTAACCTGCGCGCTTTAGCAGGACCAGCGTCTCATAGTGAGCGGTATGGGGAAACATATCGAACAGTTGCACTTTGACTATGCGATAGGACGGCAGCATCAGTAAATCGTTAACCAGGCTTTGCGCCTGGCAACTGGAATAAAGTAGCCAGGGCGAAGCCATCCGATCCAGACAAGCGCATAATTCCGCGCCCAGGCCGCGCCGGGGCGGATTCACCAGCACCAAATCGGGAATATCGTCCCTTTGCCGGGCAAATCGGGTTGAATCCAGCGCCTGAAAATCGACGTGACGCAACCCCAGCATATCGGCCGACTGCTGTGCGCTGGCGATGGCTTCAGGGCTGATTTCTATTCCCGTCAACCGCGTCTCGGCAGTGGCGCAATGCAGACCAAATCCTCCAACGCCGCAAAACAGGTCCCATAAGCTGGTAATCTTCAACACGTCAACCCATTGTCTGGCGGTATCGTACAAACGAGCGGCAACCGCCGGATTGGTTTGAAAAAAACTACGCGGGCGCAGAAATAACGGCACATTGTTGAGCCGCTCCGCCAACACGGTTTGCCCGGTCAGCACTATCTCGGTTTCCCCTTCCATTATGGCCATATGCACCGGTTGAATATTTACCGAAATCACCTGGAGTACGGGTAGCTGTTTTTGCAACCAAGGCAGCGCCTCGCGCAATGGCGCCAATTTGCTTTCCGAACGCAAGACGAAACGCAACATCATCGCGCCGTTATCGCTACTCGCGGTCAGCAACAGAAATTTCAGTTCGCCCCGTTTGCGCGAAACTTGATATGGGGTCAGACCGGCACGGCCAATAAAGGCTTTAAGCACGGTGAATACCGGCGCGAAACTGGCGGGATAGAGCGGACAGGCGCAGAGATCAACCGGCACGCCATCATGGGGCGGCATACCCAGCACCGGACGTTCAACGGTGCCGCTGACGACCATCTTGGCTTTATAACGAAAAGCCGACTGTTCCGACGCGACCGGCGTCAGCCATTGCGCCACTGGCAGCGGCGACATGAGGCGGGCCAGGTTCTCTTGTTTCTCCGCCAATTGTCGTGAATAAGCCATCTCCAGCCATTGGCAGGATTGGCAACGTTTTGCACTGAATAATTCGCAATTCATAGCTGGACAGTGAATCTGGAGGGGGCACGCATTGTACATTGTCCGCTAATGAAAATCATCCGATGCCGAGAAAAAAACGGCGGCTGGTTATTGGCGCGAACAATAAACCGATCATCAAGAAGTCGGGTAATTTATGCGTCAACAATTGACATAATATCTGCGCGGCGCTGTCGCCGTCCATGGCGAACATCTCGGGATAAAAACCCTGCCAAGAGGCGAAAAACAAGTAGCCCCCGCCGCTTAACTGACAAAACAGGAAACACCAGCGTGCCCAGTTGCGGCCGGTTAATAAAACAAAACCACAACGCAGCTCGAGACAAAGCATCCCTAAACTCGCCAGACACAGCAAGGTCATATCCCAGGAACGCGTGCTGGTCTCGATAAAACTCCGTATGCCTTCCGGGCCCAAATCAACCGCCAGCAGCAGCAGGCCCAAACAACGGGTGGCGATGATTGCCGTACCGCTAATCAGCACCGTAACCGGGACGTGGCCGGCTAATTGCGTTTTGTCCGAGCGACGGGTGATCACTGTCTCCGACATTCTCTGTCTCCGTGCAATGCAGGCCACACAGATGCGGCGCACGAACAAAGATTAGCATTTTTAACTTATTTCAGCCAAGGTACGGGAATAGGATACGGATTTTTTTTAATCCATTTAGCGGGTTAATGCAAATTCAGCTGTCTCGCCGATCAGGGCTGAATCGAGGGATTCCATGACAGGTATTAACGCACGCCACAGCATAAACCGGAGAAATAGGATGAAATATAATGGCAGTATCGTTTACAAACATAACCTGTCGCCTCAATGAATAACCGGCGCGGTATTTTTGGGTTCGGCAGCAGACTCATCTTCTTCCATAAACAACAAATCATTAGCTCGCGCTTCAAGAATCAGCATCGAAATCTGCTCCTCCGCCTGATGTATAAAATGGCGGAATTGGGTGAAGGTTATCCCCACCTCGGTGCTCAATGATTGACACGCCACCAATTTAGGCAGGTTATCATCCTGGATATCGACAAAAGCCTTGACCGTCAGCGAGCTAGCGTTAATTTGGCTTAAATCTCCCACCAATGCAATCAATGCCGTGGGACGGACTTCGGCCATGGCCGAAAATAATATAACATTATCAATCAAATCAACCTTTGCATCAAAGATGCCATCGAAATTCTGCATGTGCGGCAAATGTAAAGCCTGACATGAATCGCATTCGAAAAATGCAAGATTCATTTTTGCCAACCAGCGTCTAAGGATATCGAAATCCGGTACAACAAGTGAATCCATAACGCCAACCCCTAAATGATAAATACGAAACGGGGCATAGCTTACGTAATATTAATCAAAGGTGCCATGGTCAAATAGAGCAATTTACATCAAATATCGTCCTTCATACAAAACCGTAATCTATTTCAATGATTATCTATTCGATCTATTTAATATCATCACCTTGATTTTGAATGAATAGCCAGCATTTTTTCTGTCTAGCGGAAGAGAACGTGAAAAAAAAAGGGCAAAATCTGAAAATGCCGGCTTTGCGTGTTGAGACGTCATACACCCTTAGCGCGGCGCATGTTGCTCGATGTATTCAATCATCATGCCGGCGATATCAATACCGGTTGCGGTTTCAATGCCTTCAAGACCGGGGGAGGCATTCACTTCCATGACCAGCGGCCCGCGTTTTGCGCGTAAAATATCCACGCCGGCCACCTGCAAACCCAAGGTGGCTGCCGCCTTGATGGCCATCACCCTCTCGCGGGGGGAAATAGTCACTTTTCGCGCCGTGCCGCCCCGATGCAAATTGGAGCGGAAATCGCCCGGTTGTGCTTGCCGTTCGATCGCCGCAGCCACCTTATCGCCGATCACCAGGCAGCGAATATCACGGCCTTGCGCTTCCTGCACATACTCCTGCACCAGAAACTGGGCTTTTAAACCGCGAAAGGCATCGATGACCGATTTGGCCGCCTGGGGTGTTTCAGCCAGCACGACCCCGATACCTTGGGTGCCCTCAATCAATTTCACCACCAGCGGCGCTCCGCCAACCATATCGATCAGATCGCCGGTACCGTCGAGAGAATCGGCAAAACCCGTTACAGGCAAATCAATGCCATCTCTGGCCAGCAATTGCAAAGAATGAAGTTTATCTCTCGCACGGGTAATGGCGGCGGAGTCATTCAGCGAATAGCTGCCCAGGACTTCAAACTGCCGCAATACAGCGGTGCCATAAAACGTAATAGCGGTGCCGATTCTAGGAATCACGGCATCATAGGCGGACAGACGCTGGCCGCGATAATGAATGGCCGGCGACGCGCAATTGATATTCATGTAACAAGAAAGCGGATCGATGACATCCACTTTGTGACCACGGCTCTCGGCTGCCTCCCTCAAGCGTTTGCAGGAAAAGAGAGAACCATCGCGGGAGAAAATAGCAATTTTCACACAATACCCTGTTGAATCATCATGATCTGCTTGATAATAATCTTATGTCTATTTTCGGTCGAGCATTGTTTTGTCGCCTTGGTTGAAATTGCCGCATTGACCTCAAGATAGGCTACAGGTATCGAACTGAAAGGTAATTACCCCTTTTTTTTGCCACCGGTCAGATGCATAGTATCCCTTAGCAAAAGCGTGATGAACTTCACAATATTTTTCGAGTTTAATTTCAAAGGCTGAGGAGTAAATATGTTTGCTGTCATTTTCGGACGTCCGGGTTGTCCTTATTGCATGCGCGCTAAAGAGTTGGCTGCGAAATTGACTGCTGAGCGGGATGATTTCACTTACCGGTACATTGATATACACGCTGAAGGGATCAGCAAAGCCGACTTATCCAAAACCGTCGGCAAAACCGTTGAAACAGTCCCACAGATTTTCATTGATGAAGTTCATATCGGCGGTTGTACCGATTTTGAAGCCTATGCCAAGGCCAATCTCAGCTTATATCAGCAGCAGCAGTAGAACCTATTATCTCCGCGGGCCAGTTTTCTCTGGCCCCGATTCTCGCCCTTGTCGCGGCGGGAAGCGCTTAAGTGGCTCTTCGGTAGTGTTATAACAGTGGCCGTCTGAAAAGTTCGCTGACGAAATAGCAACCCAGCGCGCCGCAGGCGCACCAGAAAATGGCGCTTAACAGATAAGTGACCTGATACCAAAGCGAGTACTGCAGGGTGCTTCCCAGGTTGAACAGCAACAGGCAAACAGGCGATATCAGCACCGCGCCCTTCAAGGGACAAAAAATTTTGTTGCCATGAGATAACAGACTGCCAATGATGCCCGGGAGCAAAAACAGCAATAATCCCAACGATGCGCCATGACTTTTTGCGTGTAATATCACAAATCCGCTCTCTTGGCTGGCAAAAATCACGAGGAATAGTACAGCGCTGCTTATGGTTCCCGTCTTTAACCGATTTATCGTCATTGCTGCCTCCCATCACTCGTTCCGCTTCAAACTCCCACTGGGAAAGTCCATGAAGGTCTGTTGTGTATCCCCAAATGGCTATCATGAACTTCGGCATAACCCTGGCAACCATGATCAAGGCGCAATACCGTTCCCAAGCGGAAGAGGCAGGATTGGCACAGGCAAATGCTGTCATGCTATTTTTGTATTTCAGAATCGCTTTTTTGCAGTTGAAGCTTGAAACGGATTCCAAAAATACACGCCTGAATATAGCGGATAAGTTCATTATTATCAAATAGTTGCTAGTAACAATTCGGTTATCAGTCGTGAATAATAAGGTATCTAAAATGTTAAACGACAATGAAATCTTGTTATTATTTATTGGATTTGAGATAGGTAAAAAAGGATAAAAAAAGCGGATTAATTATTACAACCTAGTCATTAGATTGATATTTTAGCTAGCCAAGCCCCGCAATTCCCCTGTGGACAAGCGATAACACCTTTTGGATTGATGAAAACAAACTAGACATTTTTATCCATTGTCATTAATGTCGGCAAATGTGATCTTTCAGCTTTTTCCCACAATGGGCAGTTGCATGGTGTCTCCTGTTACATAAGGCATTATCAACAATTTCCCGCTTGATACCTGATCAGGACAGGCTGTGGCTATGCGATTGCCTGCTGTGCGCCCCACGATGCCGGCTATTACGTAGCCACAGGGATGGCCCATCGACACAACCCCGCGGGAAGCGCCCACAACAGGCGATGATAACGATTAACAACAGATAAGAAAAAAATCTTCATCAACAAAGAACTTTCTCTAACCCCTAGAGTCTGAATTAATGCCACTGCTTTTCTTTGATGTCCCCAAATTGAGGAGCCCGATAGTCCCGCCTCCTGAGGTTCAAGACTTTCGGGTTTTTTATTGCCTGTTATAAACCCATTCCCGCCTCCCAACGCATTTTATGTGAAGAGGCCGCAGTCCGATTCGCTTTTAGTGAACGACGGCCCCGCACAAAATGATAGCTGGCAGCAATCATTACCAACATAATGGTTAAGCAGGCAGAAGGCTATTAACTCTGTGCAGTGCAATCTGCCGCAATGCGATATTGACCTGAAAAGCTCGCCATTACCGTTGAACATTTAAAACAGAATAAATAGCTAGTATAAATTACTTAAAATAATATCAGCACTATCACATTAAAATAGGATAGGACAACGGCAACCAGAGCGAACGCTGGCCCCCTGCCATAACAAGTTATAGTTTATTATATTCATGCACCATGATTAGCCATTTAATAAAAATAACCCTGCGGCATAGTGTAATATAAACAAATATTACATCCATTAACCACATGAATTCTATCCATTTGTTTTGCGCAAAAAGTTATTTATTTTAGTAGCCTTAGACAAATAAAAACTGAGTGGGATTTTGTTATTAGACATTAGCGTAATGTAAATCGATAAAAATACAAATACTACATTCCAAAAAAAATGGTTATTATTGGTGTTTTTGAAAAATCAGTAAATTAGTACATGAATTTTCACCCATTTACCTTTATTATACTGGGCTAAATTTCGCCTGCATTATTTGAGGCATTCTCATAATTGGCTTCCACCCCCCTATTACGCTTCGCGTTACTTCGGAGAAATAATGGATACGTTACAAACCACCAGCATCACGCCGGTCCGCCATAAAACCTGTCTGTCATGGCGAAAATCGGATTCTGTCTGGATGCTGGGAATATATGGCACAGCGATTGGCGCGGGAGTTTTATTTTTACCGATAAACGCGGGGGCCGGCGGCATATTGCCACTGATCATTATGTCGCTACTGGTTTTTCCCATGACCTATTTCGCCCATCGGGGTCTTTGTCGTTTGGCCTTGTCGGGAAAAACGGAATGCCATGACATCACCGATGTGGTGGAACAACATTTTGGCCGCAAGGCAGGTAATATAATTACCTTGCTCTATTTCTTCGCCATTTATCCCATTTTGCTGGTTTACGCTGTTGCCATCACTAATACCGTTGAAAATATTATTATTAACCAACTTAATCATAACGCGCCGCCACGGTCAGTGCTGGCGCTTATTTTGTTGATGGGCCTTATGGCCATTGTTCGATTGGGCAAGGAGGTTATCGTCAAAGTCATGGGTATGCTGGTATTCCCGTTCGTGGCTGTTTTGCTATTCCTGAGTCTGTTCCTCATTCCACACTGGAGCATGGATATCTTCCGGCAACCTCTTGTTATTGACGCGTCCAGCCAGGGAGGGTTCATCAACACCCTGTGGCTGGCGATACCGGTCTTGGTATTTTCCTTTAACCATTCACCGATCATTTCCGCGTTTGCCATGGCGAAAAAGGAGGAGTATGGCGACTACGCTGAAGCGAAATGTTCTAGGATCTTACTCTTAAGCAATATCTTGATGGTGATAACAGCGCTGTTTTTTGTTTTTAGCTGCGTCCTTAGTTTAACTCCGGCGCATCTTGCCCAGGCCAAAATGCAGAACATTTCCATCCTGTCATTTCTGTCCAACCATTTTCACAATCCCTTTATTGGCGTAATGGCGCCCTTGGTAGCCTTGGTGGCGATAACAAAATCTTTTCTTGGCCATTATCTGGGCGCGAGCGAGGGGTTTTCCGGCTTGCTTGTCAGATCATTGAGTCAACAGGGTATAACGCTGCAAAAAACGTCGATAACCCGCTTGACCGGCATTTTTATGTTAATCACCACCTGGGCGGTGGCGACCAGCAATCCCAACATTTTGGGCATTATCGAAATGTTGGGAGGGCCGATTATCGCCATATTACTGTTTTTATTACCCATGTATTCCATCAATAAAGTCCCGGCCATGGCGAAATATCGCGGCGCCGTAAGTAACTTTTTTGTCTGGATCATCGGATTTTTCGCCTTATCGGCCATCCTCTATAAAATGTTCTGACCATGAAAACGGCCTCATTCACCAGAATGAGGCCGTATCGCAACGCACGTTATCGAACAGCCGAAATACGGTAATATGCGTCGGCAGTGCGCGAACATAAGGCGCGATTAAATCAATTCGACGCCAGGCCAAACAGGCTGTGCAGCTTTTGCAGGAACCAATCCCAGATATTGCGGAAGAAACCGCCCCGCTTCACCTCGTCAAGGACGACTAATGGCCGTTGTTCGACAACTTTGCCATTGAGCTGAAAGTCGATGGTGCCGACCACTTGATGACGTGCTAACGGCGCTTCCAGATACGGCGTGGTTAAGGTATATGTCGCCTTGAGATCTTTCATTTGTCCTTTAGGCAAGGTCACTGAAGCATCTTTCGCCACCCCTAACTCAACCTCGCTGCGGTCGCCAAACCAGACTCTTTTTTGCGTGAAAGCACGGCCCGCGGGTATCGGCGTTGCCGTCTCGAAAAACTGGAATCCCCAATCGAGCAGCTTTTCACTTTCACGGAATCGCACGCTATCGGTGGGCGCGCCAAGAACCACTGATATCAGGCGCATGCCGTTATTGGTGGCGGAAGCCACCAGGCTGTGCCCGGCGCCATCGGTATAGCCGGTTTTAATGCCATCCACGGCATAACTGCTGTTCCAAAGCAGCCGGTTGCGATTAAGTTGCTTGATTCGGTTAAAGGTGAATTCTTTTTGCTTGTGCAGCGCATACTCATCCGGAACATCCTGAATCAGCGCCTGACTTAACAAAGCCATATCACGCGCGGTACTGTATTGCCCTTCGGCATCCAGGCCGTGTACGGTAAGAAAATGCGTATTTTTCAATCCAAGCTGCACGGCGTATTGGTTCATCAGGCTGACAAAGGCATCTTGACTGCCGGCGACATAATCAGCCAAGGCAATGCTGGCGTCATTGCCGGATTGTATGACTATGCCGTTATTAAGATCGGCAACCGACACCTGCTCGCCAGGCTTCAAAAACATTAGCGAAGATCCGCGCAATTCCGGATTACCGGTGGCCCAGGCGTCCTTGCCGATGGTGACTTTATCCTGCTCGGTGATTTTTCCGGCTTTAAGGGCCTGGCCGATGACGTAGCTCGCCATGATTTTAGTCAGGCTGGCAGGATCGGAGCGCAGATCGGCATTGGATTCCGCCAGGACCTTGCCGCTTTGGTAATCCATTAAAATAAAGGCCTTAGCATTGATTTGCGGCGCGCCCGGCGCGGTATCCGCCTGGGCGGCCGTGACATCGAACACTAACAGGGCGCCCAAAACAAGCGCATGACATTTTTGTGGGACAAGATTCTTCATGACGTGACCAGAGTATCCATTCGAAAAATGGTTACCGCGTTACTCACGGTAGTATATAGACCTGAGCAACCTGAACAGCGGCTTCCAGGAAGCCCGAATCAGATTACAGCTAGTTGAGTTTACTCATTAACGTTTGACTTCGCCGCTATCGCGGGCTTGGCCGCTATTGTGCAATTCGACTAATGGTATTCCCCAGTAAAATTTGCGTCAACGCTAATCACTAAACCAGGGAAGAATGAGATCTTATCTGCCGGTTTTATTCGAAACCCAGTTTGAGCAGTTGGCCATTACGTTCATCCGTGAGGACATAAACATAACCATCCGGGCCAACTCGTACATCGCGAATACGCTCGCCGCGATCGGCTAATAAGCGCTCTTCCGAGATCACCTTATCGCCATCCAGGGTTAATCGAATAAGCGTTTTTTGTTTTAGCGCGCCGATAAATAGCGAGCTTCGCCATGCGGGGAACCGTTGGTCGTGATAAAAAGCCATGCCGCTGACCGCCGGCGACTTTCGCCAGTGCCAGACTGGCTGGACTGTTCCCGCCACCATACCGCCTTGGGCTTCAGGGATCTTCAGCCCCGAATAGTTAATGCCATAGGTGGCGATCGGCCAGCCAAAATTAGCGCCTTTAGCGATAATATTGACCTCATCGCCGCCCTGCGGCCCGTGTTCGTTTTCCCACACCACGCCGGTCCACGGATTAAGCGCCAGTCCTTGTGGATTTCTATGCCCTAACGACCAAATTTCCGGCCGGGCGTTTTCATCATGTACCCAAGGATTATCAGAGGGTATTTCGCCATCAGCGGTTATACGGACGATTTTGCCCTGATGTTTGGTCAAATCCTGCGCAGTGGGCCGCTGATTATTTTCTCCCAAGGCGATGAATAAAAGACCCTTGCGATCAAAAACCAAACGTCCGCCAAAATGTTCGCCATTGGAGAGTTTAGGCTGTTGACGGAATATCACCGTGAAATCCGTTAATCTTTGTTTATCCGGCGATAAATAACCATAGCCCACGGCGGTGCCTGCATTATTGTCGCCCTGCTCGGCATAGCTGAGATATAGCCGACGAGACTCGGCGAAATCAGGCGCAGGCACGACATCAAACAGCCCCCCCTGCCCGTGGTTATACACGGCGGGCACACCCTCAATGGGGGCCGATAGCGTGCGTCCTGGCATCCAATAGCGCAATCGGCCGGGGCGCTCGGTAATCAGCAGCCCCTCATCCTGCGGTAAAAAAGCCAGTGACCAGGGATGCTCCAACCCGGCCAGCAAGGGCGTCACCTGAAGACCGGCCGCTTTTCCCTCCGCGCTCCACCACAGCAGTCCGCCGATTAATAGCCAAGGCAATTTCCAATCCATAGGGTTATCTCCATTTGAATGACCAGCTTAAGCTTAGAAATGACCAACCGGTTATGCGATGAAGGCGGGCTGTTTTTACAATAACTGACAAAGAAATTGCCGCATCAATGCGGTTTAAAACATGTTCATATTTTCAGTTTAGGGTCCAATGCATCCCTTAGTCCGTCCCCTAACAGGTTGAAAGCCAATACCGTCAGGAAGATAGCCAGGCTGGGGAAAATCGCAATATGCGGCGCCGTCACCATATCGGCCCTGGCTTCGTTAAGCATCGCTCCCCATTCCGGCATCGGCGGTTGTGCGCCAAGGCCAAGAAACGACAAGCTGGCGGCGGTGATGATGGAGGTGCCGATACGCATGGTGAAATACACAACAATGGACGAGAGCGTACCGGGCAAGATATGCCGAACGATAATGGTGAGATCGGAAGCGCCGATACTGCGGGCGGATTCGATATAGGTTTGGTGTTTCAATACCAGAGTATTGCCGCGCACCAAACGGGCAAATGCCGGGATGCTGAAAATGGCCACGGCGATAATTACATTGGCCATTCCGCTGCCCATAATGGCCACCACCGCGATAGCCAGCAATATCCCTGGAAAGGCGAATAAAACATCGCAGACCCGCATAATCAGGCGATCCCACCACCCCTCATAAAAACCGGCCAATAATCCCAGCGCCGTTCCCACCAGCATGCCCAGCAAGACGGAAAAAAAGCCCGCCGCCAGGGAAATGCGCGCACCCATCAAAATACGGCTGAAGATATCGCGGCCCAGGGAATCCACGCCCAGCCAATGGATCAATGACGGACCTTGGTCCAGATTGTCATAGTCGAAATAATTTTCCGCATCGAAAGGCGATAACCAAGGAGCGAAGAAAGCCACGATGATCAGCAGCACAATAAAGCTACCGGCCGCCAGTGCCAGCGGCTGCCGTTGAAACCTGCGCCAGAATTCGCTCCACGGGGTACGAACCCGTTGGGCTGAAAGCAGCGGCATTGCCGCCATGGCGGCATCGCGTCGCCAGTATTTCATCGCCAGTCCCTAACGGTAGCGAATAGCCGGGTTAATCGCCGCATATAACATGTCCACCAATAAATTAATCAAGATAAACTCCAGCGAAAACAACAAGACTTCGGCCTGGATAACCGGATAGTCGCGCATTTCCACCGAATCCACCAATAAGCGGCCCAAACCAGGCCAGTTGAACACCGCTTCCACCACAATCGAACCGCCCAACAGAAAGCCGAATTGTAGTCCCATCATGGTGATAACCGGGATCATGGCATTGCGCAGGCCATGTTTGACGATGACCCAAAATTCGCTCACGCCTTTGGCGCGGGCGGTACGCATATAATCTTCCTGCATCACTTCCACGAAAGACGCCCTGGTAAACCGCGCCATGATTGAGGCAACCGCCGCGCCAAGTGTGATGGAGGGCAGAATGTAATGTCGCAGGCTATCCGCGCCGACCGTGGGCAACCAGCCCAGCTTGACGGAAAAAATCTGCATCAGCAGGATGCCCAGCGCAAAGGAGGGAAACGAAATACCCGAAACCGCCAGGGTCATGCCGATGCGGTCCGGCCAACGATTGCGCCACACCGCTGAAACGATGCCCAAGGCCATGCCGCACACCACCGCCCAGACCATACTGCTGATGGTCAGCCAAAACGTCGGCATAAAGCGGGAGCTTATCTCGCTGCCGACCGAACGTTTGGAAACGAGGGATGTGCCGAAATCGCCCCGTATCGCGTGGGTGACAAAATGCAAAAATTGCTCCGGCAAGGGTTTATCCAATCCCAAATCCTGCCGGACCAGGGCCACGACCGAGGCATCGGCATTCGGCCCGGCCACCAGCCGGGCCGGGTCGCCCGGCAATAAGTGGACGAACAAGAACACCATCACCGCAACGATAAACAATGTCGGCAACAGCCCCAGCAGGCGTTTGATAAAATAATTCAGCATGCGCGGACTAATGCATATCGGCTTGGGTGAAATCGAACGAGCTATCCGGCATCACATAAAAACCGGTCAGGTCTTTATTATGTGCATAGAGTAACTTTTCAGTGAGCAGAAAGACCCAGGGCGCATCGGCCCAGATTTTATCCTGGGCCTCTTTGTATAACCGGGTTTTCTCAGCCCGGTCGGTGGTTTTCAGCGCATCGGCCAGCGCTTTATCCACCTGGGGATTGCTGTAAAACGCCGTATTGAAAATGGCCGGCGGCGCCGACTGGCTGGCGAATAGCGGCGTTAACGCCCAATCGGCCTCGCCGGTGGATGCGGACCAGCCGGTATACAGCATCCTCACGCCGGTCTCATGTACGCCTTTGCCTTCCACTTCGGCGGCACGCTGAGCAGCGTCCATGGCGGTGATAGTGGTTTTAATGCCCACTTGCGCCAATTGCTGCTGAGTGAATTGCAACGCTTTTTGGAATGTGCTGGCGTTATGGGACGACCAGAGCGTCGTGGTAAAACCGTTTGGATAACCCGCTTCCTTCAAAAGTTCACGGGCTTTGGCCGGATCATAAGGCCAGGGCTGATACTTAACCGCATAATCGATCCCCGACGGCAGCGGACCTTGCGCCGGCACGCCGTAGCCGGCATATGCCACTTTGATCAATGCGTCTTTATTAATGGCGTAATTGATGGCCTGGCGCACCTTGAGATTATCAAAAGGCTTTTGCGTCACGTTCAGGCTGATGTAACGCTGCAGTATCGAGGGCGCCGAGACCAGTTCCAGTTTGTTGTTTTTCGCCAATACCCCGGCTTGCTCGTAGGGCACAGGATAGGCGAAATTGGCTTCGCCGGTTTGCAGCATCGCCGCGCGGGTATTGTTGTCCACCACCGGACGCCAGGTTATGGTATCGAGTTTTGCGGCCCCTTTTTGCCAGTAGCCATCGAATCGTTTGACCTTGACGAAGTCGGTTTGATTCCACACCACGAATTCATACGGACCGGTGCCTACCGGATGAAAGCCGATTTCTTTACCGTACTTTTGCAACGCCGCCGGCGAGATCATCGCCGCCGCCGGGTGGGATAAATTATTGATAAACGGCGAAAATGGCGTTTTAAGCGTGATTTTTACCGTAGTGTTGTCGACCACGTCCGTTTTATCGATCATTTTGAACAGGTTATAACGCTTCAGGTGATTATCGGGATTACTGGCGCGATCCAGATTACTCTTTACCGCCTGGGCATTAAAATCGGTTCCATCCTGAAATTTTACGCCCGGATGTAATTTGATGGTATAAACCAGGCCGTCGGCGCTGACCTGATAACCGTCCGCCAGGACGTTGACCTGCTTCATGTCCTTGTCGAACCCGAACAACCCCTGGTAGAACGATTTAGCCACCGCTTGCGACAGAGTGTCGTTGGCGTCGTAAGGGTCGAGTGTGGTGAAATTGGACCCTACCGCAATGACGGCGTCTTTGGCCGCCCATACCGGGGCCGACACCAAGGCGCTTATCACCGCCGTCGCCACTAACCAATGACGCTGATTTTTCTGCTGTATCATAACGTTGCGTTCTCCATGAAAATCCCTGTCAGTAAACGCCGCCAACGGGATGGCGGGCAACATAATGCCCCTCGCCAACCTTGACCAACGGCGCGACCAATGGTTCGTCCCCCAGCGCTCTGATCGGGCTGGGGATTTCATCTATCAGTAAAGCATGTTCAGGCCGGCGGCGCGAAGGATCGGGCACCGGAACAGCGGACATCAACTTACGCGTGTAAGGGTGTTGCGGGCAGGCGAAAACCTGACGACGCGGACCCATTTCCACAATTTGGCCCAGATACATAACGGCGACCCGGTGACTGATCCGTTCGACGACCGCCATATCGTGGGAAATGAATAAAAAAGCGATGCCGAATTCACGTTGCAAATCAAGCATTAAGTTGATTATTTGCGCTTGAATGGACACATCCAGCGCGGAAACCGATTCATCGGCAATCACCACTTTCGGATTGAGCGCCAGAGATCGGGCGATGCAAATGCGTTGACGTTGGCCGCCGGAAAACTCATGGGGATAACGCTGGGCGTGTTCAGGCAATAAACCCACTCGTTCCAGTAAAGACGCAACCCGTTGTTGCGCCGCTTTGCCCCGCGCCACGCCGTGAACCAGCAGAGGCTCCATGATGGAATAGCCCACGGTCAGGCGTGGATCGAGCGAAGCGTAAGGGTCCTGAAAAATAAACTGGATATCGCGGCGCAAATGCTGCAAGGCGCGGCCCTTGAGATGAATGATGGAGTTGCCGTTGAAAATAATATCGCCGCTTTGGCTTTCCACCAGACGCAACAAAGCGCGGCCGGTGGTGGATTTGCCGCAGCCCGATTCACCCACCAACGCCAGCGTTTCTCCCGGATACAGGGAAAAGCTGACCTTTTCCACCGCATGCACCCGCTGGCGGACCCGATTAAACAGGCCGCCGCGCAAATCGAAACCGGCCACCAACTCTTTCACCTGCAAAATGGGCGATGCTCCCGGCGGCACAGTATTCTGCGCCAGAGACGATTGGATTAAATCGCCCTGTTGATCCGCCGGCCCCATCGCCCTACTCTCCCTAACCTGCGGCGCAGTCGATAGACCCGGCTGGTCCCCCGAACGGTTCGGCAAGGAATATTTAGCGGGAAAATCGCTACCGGCCATGGAACCCAGTTTCGGCACCGCCGCCAGCAATGCCTTGGTATAAGGATGGCGCGGCGCGGCGAACAGGTCATTAACCGGCGCGGCTTCCACATTGTCGCCACGGTACATCACCAGCACCCGATCTGCCATTTCAGCCACTACCCCCATATCGTGAGTAATAAACATCACGCCCATCTGCATTTCCCGTTGCAGGCTACGGATAAGTTGCAGAATCTGCGCCTGGATCGTCACGTCAAGGGCGGTAGTGGGTTCGTCGGCAATCAGTAACGCCGGTTTACAGGATAAAGCCATGGCGATCATCACCCGTTGGCGCATGCCGCCGGACAATTGATGCGGAAACCGGTTCAGCATGGCTTTCGCATCGGGGATTCGCACCAGATCCAACATATGCAGCGCTTGCGCCCGCGCCTCCCGGTGATCCATGTCTTGATGAAGACGAATGGATTCGGCAATTTGTTCACCCACCGGGAATACCGGATTGAGCGAAGTCATCGGTTCCTGGAAAATCATGGCCATATCAGCGCCGCGCACTGAACTGAGCGTAGACTGACTGGCCAGCGCAAGGTCCAGCACCTGGCCATTACGGCGGCGTAGAAGAATCGGACCGCTGTCTAACCGGCCGCCGCCTTGTTCCACCAGCCGCATGATGGATAACGCCGTGACGGATTTGCCGGATCCCGACTCGCCGACAATAGCCAGCGTCTCGCCCCGATTGATAACAAAGCTCATATGCCGGACCGCTTCGACAATGCGGCCTTCGCTGATAAAGTTCACATTCAGATCATGCGCAGCCAGTACCTGGCTGCCCGTAAGGGTCAAATCGGCACCGTCCGACGCGTTCGATTGCGCCTTCGTCGCTAAATCAGCCATCGTCACCCTCTTCATCAGCGATAAATCTGGATATCGGCGACACGGTCGACATAACCAGTAGCTCGGTACATGCCCTCACAATTGAAAGGCAGGGCGACATTACCTTGCGCATCAACCGCAATAAGACCGCCGGCTCCACCCAATGACGAAATCTTTCCGAAAATCACCCGTTTTGCGGCATCCAACAGCGAAACGCCGCCATAAGCCATTTGCGCGCAAACATCATAGGCAGCCACCTGGCGGATGAATATTTCACCGCTGCCGGTACAGGACACCGCGGCGGTAGCATCATCGGCATAACATCCGGCGCCAATAATCGGTGAATCGCCCACGCGGCCGGTTTGCTTGTCGGTCATGCCGCCGGTGGACGTGGCGGCCGCCAGATGGCCAAGACTATCACAGGCGACCGCGCCCACCGTGCCGAACTTGGTGTCGGGATCGATAGGGTCGTCCGCCACGGCGATATCATGGTCCAGCGCGGCGCCGGTATTATTCGCCTGCGCCCGTTGCCATTGTTCGTAGCGCTGCGCGGTGAAGAAAAAAGCCGGGGCGACCCGTTCCAGCCCCTGGCTCAAGGCAAACGCTTCAGCTCCGGCGCCCACCAGCATGACATGGGGACTCCGTTCCATCACCGCGCGGGCCGCCAGGACAGGATTACGGATACAGGTCACCCCGCCAATGGCGCCGGCAGAATGAGTATGGCCATCCATAATACTGGCGTCCAGTTCATGGCCGCCTTGATGGGTAAAAACCGCGCCCTGGCCGGCATTGAATAGCGGGCATTCCTCCAGCAAACGGACCGCTTCAGTCACCGCGTCGAGCGCGCTGCCGCCCTCGGCCAGCATCTGCTGCCCTCGTCGGACAATATCACCCAAAGCCAGGCGATATCGCTGCTCTTTTTCCGTACTCATGGCCTGGCGCGCGATAGCGCCGGCGCCGCCATGAATGACGATTACTGGCTTGCTCACTGAATGCATAACCTCGCCTGAGCCCTGACATGGAAGGGAAAACCGGTTGAGCCGGCCATCATCGGCGTCCTTTGTTTGTTATTTTGATAAGTTTGGAATATAAAAATTATATTATTACTTTCGAATATATTAACCCTGCTCGTTAGTGTAAAGAGGAAATGCATTCCGCGCGCTGCATAAGCGTAAGAGAAAATTTTTCGTTGCCGGGCAATCAGCTATGCAATTGGCCCTAACCGCAGGCTTTCATTCTCGCCATGCTGTTTTTCTGCCATAATACCCCGTTTATACTGAACCTGGCCGCTGAGCTGATATCGCGGCCGCCGGCACAGGAGTTGTCATGTCCGCCTTGAATTCGCCATTGTTGACCCTGAAACAAGCCCTTGAAATATTGCTGTCGCGGGCCCAACCGCTCACCGAAAGCGAAACCCTGCCATTAATCGATGCCGCCGGACGGGTCACCGCCGAAGCAATCGTTTCACCAGTCAATGTGCCGCCTTTCGATAACTCCGCTATGGACGGCTATGCCGTGCGCCTGGCGGATATCGCCACCGGTCTGCCTTTGCCCGTCGCCGGCAAAGCGTTTGCCGGTAAGCCCTTCACCGGTGAATGGCCGCCCGCCAGTACGGTACGCATCATGACCGGCGCGCCGACGCCCGCGGCGGCGCAAGCGGTCATCATGCAGGAGCAGGCGGAATTGACGCCGGATGGCGTCAGATTTACCGCCGCGGCCAGATTGGGGCAAAATATTCGCCGTGTCGGCGACGATATCCGCCTGGGCGATCAGGTCTTATCAGCGGGACGGCGGTTGGGCGTAGCCGAGCTGCCCCTGCTGGCTTCCCTGGGTATCAGCGACGTTCGTGTCCTGCGCCGCCTGAAGGTCGCGTTATTCTCCACCGGCGACGAACTGCAGCCCATCGGCGCGCCTTTGGCCGCCGGGCAAATTCATGATACCAACCGATTTGCCGTGCGTCTGATGTTGCGGAGTTTGGGTTGCGACGTGATTGATCTCGGCATCATCGCCGATAACGCCGACGCTTTGCGCAGCGCGCTGAGCCAGGCCGCCAGCGCGGCTGATTTGGTCATCACCAGCGGCGGCGTCTCGGTGGGTGAAGCGGACTACACCAAAACCGTGCTTGAGGAACTGGGCCATATCGACTTTTGGCGGCTGGCCATCAAACCGGGCAAGCCCTTCGCTTTCGGACATCTGGAAGAGGCATGGTTCTGCGGACTGCCGGGCAACCCGGTCTCGGCGGCGGTGACGTTTTACCAGTTGGTGCAACCGCTGATTGCCCGGCTTTCCGGCCGGGTCGACTGGCGGTTACCGGCGCGTTTGCGCGCCAGGCTGACGACGCCGCTGAAAAAAACGCCCGGCAGGATGGATTTTCAGCGTGGCTATTTTCTGAGCAACCCGCAAGGCGAGGTGGAAGTGGGCAGTACGGGCGATCAGGGTTCCCATGTCTTCAGTTCCTTTAGCCAGGCCAATTGTTTTATTGTGCTGGCTGCCGAGCAAGGGCCGTTGAGCGTTGGCGACTGGGTCGAAATCGAGCCGTTCAATCACCTGCTGCAAGCCTGAGGTCGAATCATGGCGGACGAATTGAGCCATCAGGAAATGTTGCGGTATAACCGGCAAATTATTTTGCGCGACTTCGATTTTGACGGTCAGGAAAAACTGAAGGCGGCCCGGGTATTGATTGTGGGTTTGGGCGGTTTGGGTTGCGCCGCGGCATTATACCTGGCCGCCGCCGGCGTTGGTCGTCTTAGCCTGCTGGATTTCGATCAAGTGGCCTTATCCAACCTGCAGCGGCAGATACTGCATACCGATCAGCGCATCGGCATGGCGAAAGTGGAGTCCGCCGCGCTGGCGCTGTCGGCGATAAATCCCCACTTGACCATCACACCCTATAACGCGGTGCTCGACGATGACGCGCTCGACGCCTTGATTGCCGACAACGACGCGGTAGTGGATTGCACCGATAATGTCATGACCCGGGAACAATTGAACCGGCTGTGCTACCGCCGGCAAACGCCGTTGATTTCCGGCGCGGCAATCCGCATGGAGGGTCAAATTACGGTTTTTACTTACCACACCGGCGAACCCTGCTACCGCTGTTTGAGCCGTTTATTCGGCGCGGATACCCTGACTTGCGCCGAATCGGGCGTAATGTCGCCGCTGGTGGGGGTTATCGGCTCCCTGCAGGCCATGGAAACCATTAAGGTACTGACGGCGTATGGTCAACCTTCCAGCGGCAGGTTGCTTATATACGACGCCAAGGCCATGCAATTTCGCGAAATGGCGTTGCGCCGCGATCCCCATTGCGAAATCTGCGGCAAACCACCGGCGCCGTAACCCTGGGAGCAGCCTTGCGGCGGGTCAATCCAGTCCCTGGTCGCGCAGATAATCTTCGTAGTTGCCGCTGAAGTTATTAATGCCTTTCTCGGTTAACTCCACGACCCGCGTAGCCAGCGAACTGACAAACTCACGGTCATGGGAAACGAATATCAAGGTGCCTTTATACAGTTCCAGCGCCGAATTCAATGATTCGATGGATTCCATATCCAGGTGATTGGTAGGTTCGTCCATAATCAGAATATTCGGTTTTTGCATCATGAGCTTGCCAAACATCATCCGGCCCTTTTCGCCGCCGGACAAGACGCTGACCGGTTTGATTATGTCGTCCTGGCCGAACAATAACCGGCCGAGGATGCTGCGCACCGCTTGCTCGTCGTCGCTCGGCTGTTTCCACTGACTCATCCAATCAAATACATTGATGTCATCGCTGAATTCACTGGCATGATCCTGGGCGTAATAACCGAGGCTGGCATTTTCAGACCACTTGATCTCACCCTTGAGCGGGGTCAATTCACCCACCAGGGTTTTCAACAGGGTGGATTTGCCGATACCGTTGGCGCCAAGCACCGCCACCTTCTCGCCCACTTCCAACAGCAGGTCCATCTTGTTAATCAAAGGCGGTTGCTCGCCATAACCCTGGGTGAGCTGCTGCATTTCCAAGGCATTGCGGAACAGCTTTTTATCTTGCTCGAAACGGATAAACGGGTTTTGCCGGCTGGACGCTTTGATTTCATCCAAGGTGATTTTTTCAATCTGCCGGGCGCGGGACGTCGCCTGGCGGGATTTGGAGGCATTGGCGCTAAACCGTCTGACGAATGATGCCAATTCGGCGATTTGGGCTTTTTTCTTGTCATTGCCGGCCACCAATTGCTCGCGCGCCTGGGTCGATGCCGTCATATAGTCATCATAATTGCCCGGATAGATCCGCAATTCGCCATAATCCAAATCCGCCATGTGCGTACACACCATATTCAGGAAATGGCGGTCATGGGAGATAATAATCATGGTGCTGTTGCGTTCATTCAGCACTTGTTCAAGCCAGCGGATGGTATTGATATCCAGGTTGTTGGTCGGTTCATCCAGCAACAGGATATCGGGATTGGCAAACAGCGCCTGGGCCAACAACACCCGCAATTTCCAACCCGGCGCCACTTCGCTCATCGGACCATAATGCTGTTCCAGGGGAATACCCACTCCCAGCAGCAATTCGCCGGCGCGGGCCTCAGCGGTATAGCCATCCATTTCGCCATACATCACTTCGAGATCCGCAACACGATACCCTTGCTGCTCGCTCATATCGCTCAGGGCATAGATACCGTCGCGTTCTTGTTTGACCGCCCACAGCTCGGTGTGCCCCATGATAACGGTATCCAATACCGAAAAGTTTTCAAAAGCGAACTGATCCTGGCGCAGTTTACCCAGCCGTTCGTTGGGGTCGAGGGCGACATGGCCGGCGCTGGGCGTTAAATCGCCGCCAAGAATTTTCATCAAGGTGGACTTGCCGCAGCCGTTGGCGCCGATCAAACCATAGCGGTTGCCGCCGCCAAATTTAACGGAAATGTTCTCGAATAGCGGTTTGCTACCGAACTGCATGGTGATGTTATTGCTGATTAACAAAAGGAGTACTCTTCATCAAAATGTGACACTGAACACATTATGCCACAACCTGCCGATAAAATGCGCCTGCCTTCTGCACGTTACGCGCCTAACCGAACGGATCAGACCGGACCAACGCCGTTAGGCCGCCGCATGGGCGTGCAGAGCGGTGTGAACGCTTATTTTTTTTATTCATAAAACGAGCGTGTCGACAAAAATATTATTCGCCGAACGACAAAAACAGCATTTATGGTTAATCATTTCCTTTCAGGGCAAAATTCCAAGACGTGACAAATACCGTTTCGGTCATTGTTATGGCATAAATCGGGCGAGCCGGCATTCATTTTTATAATAAGTCAAGCAGACATAGGCAGGATGAGATCATTTAAATTGTGTTGAATGGCCTTTGGTGCGTTTTAACGCATCAAAGTTTGAAAAATAGCAGGATAGGTAGGTTGTGATTACAATTTAGGCTATTTTCGCCAGATGTAAAACGAACAAAACACGGAATTTAGCGCAAACAGCTATAATTTACAGATCGGCGGAAAAGAAAATTTATCGTGTTATTCCAGGCAATTACATAATATCCTGGCACGTCAAGCCCGTAATTTCCCTCACTATTACACAAGCAATACCTCTAAAAGCAAAACGGCAAGGCTGCATTTTCAGCCTTGCCGTCAATTACCCGTTAAAAGCGGTAATAGTACCTGGGAAATTAGAAGGTATAACCGACACCGGCAATCCAGGTGCCAATATCTACGCTACGAATACGGCTTTGTTCGTAGGAAACATCCAGGGCGACGTTTTGCATCGGGTTGAACTGAAGACCCGCGCCATAAGATACGCCTGCATCGCTATTGCTGTGCGTATCTCTATAGCCTTGATCAGCATTATTGGTAAATTTACCGGCGCCTACGCCGACAACACCATAAATGCTCGCCCAATCGTTAATTCTAAATGCCGGGCCGCCAGTGATGCCGTAATATTGGCCTTTCTGGTAATCACTGCCAGTAGATTGATCTTTTTCGATATAGGTAAAGGAACCAATAGCACTCCACGGGCTAGAAGTATCCCATTCATAACGATATTTCAAGTTGAAACCATCGGCTTTATTAATGACGCCTTGGGCATCACCCTGCGCGTAACCTGCGGTTACTGTGCTCTGGCCTGCGACTGCCGAACCTGCTGATACAGCTAATACACACGCTAATGCGGAAAGACATGCAATTTTTTTCATACCCACCTCAAATGTGAAATTTACGTCCTAACCACGAAAATATAACAAAAAATAGCACGAAACTCTGCTTAATAATTGTTGTCCAAGGGAACGTATGGTGTAACATAACTTTTCCAAGGCCTCTATCCTATTATTTTTACTGACCTTTTATCTGAAATCATCTTTGGTCCCTTTCAGATGTCATAACAACATATTGAGATAATTCTGAACCGAATGAATAAAAAATAGACCATCTCAAATGGATCTGCCGACATTTTTTTTCATATATTATGTCGTCAATTTCATTATGGTCCCTGTTTCCCGCTTCGGTTATTTATTTTTATTTTGTCGTCTGGACAGAAATGGAACATATAATGCATTAAATTTCACTGTCTTGCGCCTGAATATATATTGTGTGCAATTGAATCTATTTGCAGCAAAAAAGTACATTTTGGAACATTTATTCACCCTTTATCCACCATCGGCTATTACGTCTTAATCCCGCTCACTAACCGGCATTTTTTTATTCCGCCGCCACGCTTTTGGTATGCCTATATCGTGCTTTTGTTGTACTATATTGAGGTAAGGCATTAATTTGAAATGAAAACCATTTGTATTTGACCTTTCCGTTTAAGATCGCTTAACAATGGCTGATTAATAGTCTTCGGCTCCCGGTCCGGCGTGTTTTTGAGCGCTAAAGTTGTAAGGACGAAAGGTATCGGCGATACAAGCAATAGGAAGCAAAGCCGGGAATCGCTGCTATACTTTAGGCCTGGCTGAACGAATAAAGATTAATTAAGAGGATGATTGCTGATGAGTACCGCTAAACTGGTTAAAACGAAATCTTCCGAGCTGATTTACACCCGCAATGATATTGAAGAAGGGGTGAAAACTTCCACCATTGCGCTGCTCAATCGTCTGGTTGTTGAATACGTCGATTTGGCATTGATCACCAAACAAGCCCACTGGAATATGCGCGGCGCAAACTTTATCGCCGTACATGAAATGCTGGACGGCTTTCGCAGCGCTATCCTTGATCATCAGGATACCATCGCCGAACGTGTCGTCCAATTAGGCGGCGTCGCCCTGGGTACGGTTCAGGTGACCAACGACAAGACGCCGTTGACCAGCTACCCGACCAATATTCATAGTGTGCAGGATCATCTGAAAGCCTTGGCGGAACGTTACGCTATCGTGGCCAACGATACCCGTAAAGCCATCACTGAAACCGATGACGACGACACCGCTGATATATTCACCGCGGCTTCCCGTGATCTTGATAAGTTCCTGTGGTTTATCGAATCCAACATTGAATAAACACCGTCAGCCGATTTAACTGCCGGCTAGCTTCTTTGAAATGTTGAAATAAGGCTGACAGCTCAGGTTGTCGGCCTTTGTTTTCTCTAGCGGGTTTTCTGTAAAGACCTATCATCGAACGGAGGGTTGCCATGGCAAGCGGATGGGCGCCGGACAATGCGGTGCAAGATCAGATTGATTCCACTATCGAAGATGCGGTGAAGAGAGCGCGGCACGCTTTGGCGCAAGGGGAAGGCTCGGAGCATTGCCAACAATGCGGGGAGTTCATTCCGCTGGCCAGGCGGCGAGCAATGCCCGGCGTTCGGCTCTGTTTGCAGTGTCAGGCGGAAAAAGACAAGTCTATTGCATTTTCCGGCTATAACCGACGCGGAAGCAAAGACAGCCAACTGCGCTGAAGCGTAACGCGATGTTTGTGCACTGAATCCCTGAGTTCTTACTGGCCTGAATAGCTCTGCCGGCTGTCTTCCCTTATCCGCCTTCCTGCAACTCGAATTATTTAGGGTATATAATCAATATCCAGGCTTTCATTCTGCGGATCATTTATGGTTTTTATTCGATATCTGTCGCCCAGGAGGGAAAACCATGCGGGTTAATGCCCTTGTGTCGGCGCTGTTGCGTTTGAGAGTAGATTGGCGGCCCAGGCTCAATGGGTTTGGAATAATACTAAAATTCATCAATATTCTTGGTATGTGTTTATTGGGCATTCTCACGTTTGTGCCGTCGCAAGCGGCGACCCTGCCCTATCTTGCCGCCGCCACTGCAGCCAGCCCCGCCGCGCCCGCCGCCGCTAGTCCCCCTAGCCCGGCTGATGAAAAAGCCTCTTATGCCGCGCTGGCCAATATTCTGTCTAACGATGCAGCCCGGGCGGAATTAATCAAAGAATTGCGGGCGGCATCGCAGGCCAACGGCAACCCGACGGCGGCGTTATTGGTTCCTCCCGATGAGGAAAAAGACACGCCCACTTTACTGGACAGCGTAACCGACGTGACGCATCGCTACAGTCAGGCGTTGGCAGTGAAATTGAATACGTTGCGCAAGACGGTGTCCGCCGCGCCCCAGCATCCTTTCAACCGCGAATTATTTCTGCGCGCCATCAGCCGGTTTGCCTTATTGGTGGGAGCGACGTTCGCTTTTTATTATCTTTGCCGACTGCTGATAGCGCCGCTATTAAGCCGCATGGGCCGTTGGGGACGCGTGGCAAACGAGAAGTATAAAAGCGGGGTAAAACGGATTGTGGTGGTGTTCGGCGCCTTCGCCATGGAAATGGCGGTATTGCTGGCGGCGGTGACGCTGGGGCAATTTCTCGCAGAATACCTCAATGCGGATAGCCGGACCATCGCACGGCAACTGAGTTTGTTTCTGAATGCCTTTGCGGTCATGGAACTTTTCAAGTTATTGCTCAGGATGATCTTTTGTCCGCACCATCCCGAACTGCGCCATTTGCCCATGTCCGATCAGGGCGCACGTTTCTGGAACCACCGGCTGAGCCTGGTCAGCGGTTTTATCGGCTACGGGTCAATGGTTATCGTGCCGATAATCGCCACTCAATTCAATGCGCAATCAGCGGCCCTGGCCAACTTTGTTATCATGTTGGCCACCACCGTGTATATCCTGTCACTGATTATCCATAATAAACGCAACGTGCAACGGGAACTCGAACGGCTCGCCGACCGTTCTCTGGCGTTTTTCAGTGTCTTTATCCATGCCTTTAGTTTGATTTGGCATTGGCTGGCGATCGCCTATTTTTTGATGCTATTTTTACTGACGCAGTTTGATCCGGGCAACAGCCTGAAATTCATGGTCACCGCTACGGTTAAAAGTGTGATGATCATCGGTGTCGGCGCCTTGCTGTCCGGCCTGTTAACCCACTGGATCTCGCGCCATATCGTCTTATCGCCGGAAATCCGCCGCAATTACCCCCAACTGCAACAACGGCTGAATGTCTATGTTTCCAGCGCGCTGAAAGTCTGCCGGGTGTTGGTGGTGCTGGCGGTCGTGCTGTTATTGTTCGACGCGTGGAAAATATTCAATCTCAGCAATTGGCTCAATAATGAATTTGGCGCGCGCCTCATTGATATCCTGCTAAGAATCTTCATCATTCTAATCCTTTCAGCATTGGGCTGGACCGTGCTGGCCAGTATTATCGAGAACCGGCTGGAAACCGATTCCCATGGCCGACCACAGCCCAGCGCTCGCATCCGCACGTTGCTGACGTTATTTCGCAATGCCCTGTCGGTGATTATCAGCACTATCACCATCATGATTATTCTTTCCGAGATTGGCGTGAACATTGCCCCGTTGCTGGCGGGAGCCGGCGCCTTGGGCTTGGCCATCAGCTTTGGCGCGCAGACCTTGGTGAAGGATGTGATTACCGGTATTTTTATTCAGTTTGAAAACGGCATGAATACCGGCGATCTGGTCACGATCGGCAATATTACCGGCGTGGTGGAACGCATGACCATCCGATCGGTGGCGGTGCGACAGGACACAGGCGCCTACAATATCATTCCCTTTTCTTCCATTACCACCTTTGCCAATTTTGTGCGCGGCATCGGCTCCTTTGTCGCCGATTATGATGTCAGCCGCGATGAAAACATCGATCACGTTAATAAAATATTGCGCGACGCGGTGACCGAACTGATGAACAAAGAGGATATCCAAGCCTTGGTGATCGGTGAACCCGATTTCGGCGGCGTGGTGGGGCTTACCAACCAATCCTTTACCGTCCGCGTGTCTTTCACCACCCAGGCGTTGCAGCAATGGACCGTAAGATTTACGCTGGACGGGCTGGTGAAAAATCATTTCGCCATGGCGGGAATAAAACCGCCTTATCAGGCGGTGCGATTAATCGATACCGTGACGGTGCACGAGGAAGATCATGCCATAGTCGATCGCGATTTGCCGCCTGCCCAACCTGAAACCAGCCTGGAGAAAAAATGAAACAACCGGCCTACCATTATTACGAACCTCGTCAGGGACATGGCCTGGCGCATGATCCGTTAAATTCCATTATCGCTCCCCGGCCTATTGGCTGGATCGCCTCGGTAAATCAACAAGGTCAGCGCAATCTGGCGCCTTATAGTTTTTTCAATTGTTTCAATTATCATCCGCCGATTATCGGTTTTTGCAGCGTGGGCTGGAAAGATAGCGTGGCGAATATCAATGCCACCGGTGAGTTTGTCTGGAATCTGGCCACGCGCCCATTGGCTGACGCCATGAATAACAGTTCGGCGTCGTTGGCCGCCGGCGAGGATGAATTTCAGTTCGCCGGTTTGACCCCGATTAAGGGCAATCGGGTCGCCGCGCATCGGGTGGCCGAGAGTCCGGTCAATTTTGAATGCCGGCTGACCCAGTGCATCCGCCTGCTGGATGCCGAAGGTCTGCAATTGGAAAGCTGGCTGGTGCTGGGCGAGGTGGTGGCGGTGCATATCGATAAATCGCTGCTCGATGCTAACGGCGTCTATCAAACCGCCGCCGCCCAACCTATTTTGCGCGGCGGCGGCCCCAGTGCTTATTATGGAATTTCCGATGACCAGCGCTTCGATTTAATCCGGCCGGATGATCGGGCGTAGTCGCTACCGTTGCGGCTCGAAAAACGACGGATACATTATTTTATTGGATAATCGTGTCTTATCACCTGGGCGAATTGCGCGCACATGGCCTCGTCCCCTTGCGCATTGGATGCGAGTATCCGTTCACCGTCGATAATGGTGATTTGCGCATTGAGATTGAAATCTGCGGCGGGTTGCGGCCGGTTGGCGGCGTGCTCCATACTGGTTTGCGCTTGTTGCCAGGCCTGTTCCACGGTCTGATTGCAGACGTGCGCCAGATAAGCGGGGTTGAAGCCCTCGCCGGTCAGGCTGCGCAATGTGTCGTCGTGGCTGACGCTATTGCCGGGTCGCCAGTAATGTTTGGCCAGATCAGGTCCGATGGCGGGATTGTCAGCCAGATAGCCGTCACGGGTAAGAAAGTAATGCCGGGTTTGCTCTACTGCCATCAGCGCCAGCAGATAGCCTTGATAGGAGCAGGCTGATTCCTGCGCTAACAGGTGGGGAATCGCCAGCAAGGGACGCGGGCTGCCTTCAATGCCGAGAATACGTTGCTCACATTCCCGGGCCAGTTGCGTGATGGCCTGCGGCGTTAATTGTTCATCATCCCATTGATACAAGGCCCACTCGAAATAAGGCACCAGCAGGATATGGCGTTCGTTAAAAGCGCGCATCGGCTGGCGGGCGGCGATTAAGGCATGAATCAACGCATCCGGCGGCGGCTCGCCGTGGCCGTTCAACGCGTAACGCTGCAGCCAGTCGGCGTCATCCAACAGACTGTCGCAAAACATGGATTGCGTTTCGGCATAGGCCATGGACGTCGGCGGAAATTCCTGCGAGAAGCAAGGCGCATTTTGTTGGATATTGGCGAAATGCGCCGCGTGACCCCCTTCATGAAATAAGGTGTTGATGCCGCTGATGCCGCTGCCCACTTGGTCGGGTTTCGCCAGACTGGTGAAATTGATCCGGGCCGGGAGCCACTGTCCATGCTGCCAGAAAGGCGGCACCGGGCCATGCATAAAACCGTTTTCGTATTTGTCTTTACGCACCAGCAGATCAAGCTGCAATTGCGCGCCGTTGAAACCGATATGCAACCGCTTAAAGCTATCGACCCAGCGGCGCAGCGATTCGGCAAACGGCAGGTAGGGGTCGATTTGCCGCGTCACGTCGCCCGCCGTGGCGAACCGGATATTCCACGGTTGCAAGGCTTGTGGTCCTTTATCCTTGGCCAGTTGCCGCAAGCTGCGCAGATTGGCGTCGCGGGTCTGTTGCTCGAAGGGGTCCAGAATAGCGAACAACTGCTCCGGCGTCATACGCTCGGTTTTATTAACTTTATAATCAAAATAATTCCGATAGCCCATCTGACGGGCGAAACGGTTGCGCAGACGCACCAGGGTGGGGAAGCCATTGCGCAGCAACCATTGCTCCAGTTCGCGTAACGCCTGCTGCGAGCTTTGACGGCCCTTTTCATCGGCGTTATTGGCTTGATTGGTCATTAGTTCGCCAAGTGTCGCCGGCACGCGCTCGCCCCGGTCATCAATATGGGTCAGTTGCAAGGTTTTACGGCGGGCATACAACTCATTTTCCGCCGCGACGATCTCATCCATCAGGGATTGCGCGCCGGCATCCTCAATCACATTGCAATCGAAAAAACGCTGCCATCCCCGCAAACCTTGCAGCAGGTCGTCCCGCTGCCGGCTTTGCGGCGCATGTTCCAGTTCGCTGAGATGAGTGCGAATTTCAGCGGGACGGCGAGGATCGGCGATAAAACGTTTATAGGCTTGTTCCGCCCGTTCGAAACGCTCGGATACCCCATCGCCGCCGATAGCCATATAATTTTGCCAAAACAGATCTTCTTTGGTCCGATGGACCAACAGATAGTCGCGATTCAGTGCATCAAAATAATCAAGCGCTTGTTGCATAGTGTTTTCTCTCGATTCTTTACACGATTACCTGACTGATAAAGCTCAGGGCTTGCTCCATCGACTCTGAACGGCCGGTGGCCAACAGACAACAGGCAAGTTGCAGTCTGATGGCTTCCGGCAAAGCGAACTCCCCGCGCAGACAGGCTTGCGCCCACTCGGCGGTGGACTTCGCATCGCGGGCTTCAGGCAGTTGTTCATCCGACGGCAAGGAATAAAGCGTGGGGTCCAGCAACAACCGCTGCTCGCCCTGATACAGATTATAGATTTTGGTCAGCCGGTAGGGATTGGCGTAAGTTTCGCCCTCGGTGCCATTCATCAGCAAGGCGCAGCTGTTGATGGCTTTATAAAAGTCGCCGACCCGGGTGATATATTCCGGATGCGAGACGCTGGACAAACGCCAGTGCAAATGATGATGAAACGGGGTCGCCAATTTCGCCAGGGTATGGGCGCTGTTTCTGACGCCCATGCGCCAACGCAACGTAAGCTGGCGGTCCAGCGCCGGGCATAATTGCGCGACAGGGATGAAAATTGGCAACCGGTCCATCACCAACGCGCTTTGCGCTTCGGCTTGCTCGGTTTGCCAGACAATGCCCAATTCACGGAAGATTTCCGCGCTGGTCACCCTGCCCGGATCGGCGGTTACGCCATGCACTACCACCGGAAAATCAAGCCGCGCCAAGGCCAGCGCCAGCAGCGGCGTTAAATTGGCTTGCTTGCGCGCGCCATTGTAACTGGGGATCACGATCGGCGGCGGCATATTCAACGGCGCCTGCAAAGCCATGACCTGCTCTTGCATCGCCTGGAAAAATCCCAGCATTTCAGCTTCGGATTCACCCTTGATGCGCAAGGCAATCAAAATACCGCCCAATTCCAATTCCGGCACATCGCCCGCCAGTATGGCCTGGTAAAGTTCACAAGCCGTTTCCTGGTCCAGATCGCGGGCATGATTTCTGCCGCGCCCGATTTCTTTGATTAATCTGCTAAAGTCCATAACCGACCATTGCCCGCCAAGCTCATCATTTTTTGGATAAATGCATCAACATTCCGAGAGCATAGTCACAGCGGAGGCTTTTTATCAAATGGTTCTTCCGGCATGTCCGGCTGTTCGATGGGAAATACCGGCAATGCCGCCAGTAATCTCGCGCCATAGGATTTGGTCAGCAAACGGCGATCATAAATGACTATTTCGCCAATGCAGGCATGACTTCGGATCAACCGGCCCACTTGCTGGATCAGGTTAAACGACGCGCTGGGCAGGCTTTGCACCTCGAAAGGGTGCCGTTTCTGGCTTTTAAGCCATTCGCCCTCGGTTAAAATAACCGGGCTGTCCACCGGTGGAAAGGCGATTTTATGAATATGCACCTGAGTCAACAACTCGCCTTTCAGATCCAGCCCTTCGGCAAACGACTGCAATCCCATCAAAACGCTGGTTTTACCTTGTTCTACCCGCTTACGGTGCTCTTCAATCAAACGATAGCGCGGCTGATCGCCCTGAACAAGCAGGATTGATCGAAATGTTTCGACCCGCGTCAGAAAAGCCTGCATGGCGCGATGACTGGCGAACAGCACCAGCATGCCGCGATGTTGCCCCTTACCCAGTTCGGCGCGGAAAAAACGCGCCATTTCGGCCAGATGCTCCGTTTCCTGGGCCATCACCGGTTCGGTCAGCATGCGTGGAATCAGCAATTTGCCTTGATGGCGGTGATCGAATGGCGAGTCCAGCGTAACAAACCGATCGCCGGCCCGCTGGTCCAGACCGCTCAGTTCCTGCAACCGGTCAAAGCTGTTGAGCGAACGCAAGGTGGCGGACGTCACCACTACGTGGGGTATTTTCGACCAGAGCAATTTTTCCAGTTGATCGCTGACCCGGATACCCACGCAATGCAAATAGAGATGCAGGCTATTATCATGCGCCGACCGGGTCAACCATTTGGATATGGGTGCGTTAGAGGCTTTTTCCTGCGCCGCCAGTTTCCACAGCCGGCTGGCGGATTCCCAAAAACCCAGGGCCCCGCTGACCTGCAACAGGGACTGATGCAGCCTGACGATATCCTGTTTGGCGGTACGCTCGCTTAAATCATCAAGCAGAAATTCCGCCAGCATGCGCAAGGCATCGGACAGTTTGTGCAAGGCGGTTGCCGTCTCGCTCATTACCGTCGGCAACTGGCCCATTTCGAAACGAAAGTCACCTTCAATGCTATCGGCAGGCAAAAACGACAATGCATGCTGTTCAAACAGCAACGTGAGCCGGCGGATTTCTTCACAGTGGTTTTTCAGCCGTTCACCCTGGCTTAACCGCGGCGGTTTCGCCGGCTTGAATTGCACCAGTACCTGCTCGGTCAGGCGGGTAAACACATCCAGTTGATGGGAAATGAAACCGCTGGTGATTTCGCCGAAACATTCCAGCGCATCCCTCGCCACATCAGGCAAATGATGCCCTTCATCCAGCACCAGCAGCATATCCTGCGGACCGGGCAGCACCGATTCACTGTCCAGCGCCGCCATGACCAGCGCATGATTCGCCACCACCACATCGGCGTGCTCGATTTCCCTGCGGGCGATAAAAAAGGGGCACTCGCGAAAATAATGGCAATTGCGCCCGAGACAATTGGCTTTATCAGTGCTTAATTTGTTCCATAACGGGTCGGTCACCGATTTAGCAAAATGATCACGCAGGCCATCCCAGCTAAACGTCACCAAGGCCTGTTGCAATTTCACGCACAGAGCCTGTTCCTTGCCATCGGCCGGCGCCAATTCATCATCGAGAAATAATTTCAAATCCCCCTGAAACACGGTATCGGCCGCCAGCGCCGCCAGATTGCGCGGACAAACATAGCGCCTGCGCCCAAAGGCGGCGGTGAATTGCAGGTCGGGGATGATTTTTTTCAATAACGGCAGGTCTTTGCTGAAAATCTGATCCTGCAGCGCGACATTGGCGGTACTGACGACCAGGGGTTTGTTTTCGGCACGGCTGATGGCGATACCGGGTATCAGATAAGCCAGGGTTTTCCCCACGCCGGTCGGCGCTTCTATCACCAGGTGACGTTCGATATCGCCCGACAGCGCGCGGGCCACTTCGGCAATCATCTGCCGTTGCGGCGTGCGGGACAGAAAATCCGGGATAAATTTTTGCAGCGCTTTATACCAATCATGGATTTGCGCTTTGGTCACGGCGGACAACGGCATGAACATAGATTCTTTTTGGCTGAGAAGCGGTGATTGTCCCATAGTCCGGGCGTAACGTCAGCCCGATGCTGGATATATCTTCAGTCTTTATCGTCCAGCCCGTGCGCGCCGGCGCTGCAGCGCGGCGCTTGTATAGCCGGCGTCAGCCTTTATAATGAGTGCCGGCCCAGCGGTAAGGAATAGTATGAATCTGACAAAAGCGGTGGTTTTCTGCCTTATTTCCCTGCTAGCGCTCGGCGCCATCGGCGGCGTCATGTTGGCGGGTTATATTATCATCGTGCACAGTTGAGCTACGCTTTATCTTGCAAACCACAGCAGTGCGCCCGGTCACCCGCGTCACTGACCTGTATTGACGCGAATACATTAAGCTCATCATATCGCCGCCTTGCCGCCCGGCCAAATCCATTGGGTGAAAAAGGCGTACTTGATTCAGGCGCGACTGAATAACGCCAGCCAACGCTCGAACAGGATATCGCTGATCACCGCCAACAGGGCCACCAACACCGCTCCCTGCAGGATATAGGCGGTATTGAAACCGCTCAGGCCGATGATAATCGGCGAGCCCAACGTCTTGGCGCCTACGGTGGAGGCGATGGCGGCGGTGCCGATATTGATGATGACCGACGTGCGTATGCCCGAGATGATAACCGGCGCCGCCAGCGGCAATTCAACCTTGCGCAAGATTTGCCATGGCGTCATGCCGGCGCCGGCGGCGGTTTCCCGGATGGATTGCGGTACGTTCTCGATACCGGTGATCGCCCCCTGCACAATGGGCAGCAATCCGTAGAGCACCAGCGCGATAATCGCCGGCTGTTCGCTAAACCCCATCACCGGCACCGCAATGGCCAATACCGCCACTGGCGGGAATGTCTGTCCCACCGCGACGATGGTTTCCAGCAATGAGCGAAATTCGATGCCGGCCGGCCGTGTCACGCCGATACCGGCCCCCACGCCGACCGCCACCGCAATCAGACTGGATATCGCCACCAGTTGCAGATGGGCCCAGGTCAGCGAGGCAAAACTGTCTTGCAGATACACCGGCCGGTCCAGGGCCGGAAACAGCCAGGAAAAGAACCAGCCAAGCTGCGGCATGCCGAACATCAATCCCAGCAACAGCAGCATGCACCATAATAAGGGATCAGCGATGATACGACGCCACATCAGATCCGCCCTCCCCAACCGGTTTAACCAGATCGCCGAAGTGCAGCACGCCGACCCTTTTCCCCATGGCGTCGACCACCGGCAGTTGTTCGGTTTGCCGGGCGACGAATTCCGACAGGGCTTCACGCAGACTCATGGCGGCGCTGATGGCCTGGCCATCCATCATTTCGCCTTTGCGCGCCCGCTCCCCGGCCACGCCCAGCGCCAAGAGTTTAATACCGATATCGTTACGGCCGAAAAATCGCTCGACAAAGGGGTTAGCCGGTTTGGTCAACAACTCATAAGGCGCGCCCTGCTGAATGACTCGCCCTTGATCGAGCAGAACAATCCGGTCCGCCAGCGCCAGCGCTTCATCAATGTCATGGGTGACCAAAACGATGGTACGACCGGATAGCTGATGGATACGGGCGATTTCTTGCTGCAACGCGCCCCGGGTGACCGGGTCCAGCGCGCCGAACGGCTCGTCCATCAACAGGACTTCCGGATCGGCGGCCAGAGCGCGCGCGACGCCGACCCGCTGCTGCTGGCCGCCGGACAACTGATGAGGATAACGGCCGCGAAATTGCGCGGCGTCCAGATGCAGCAAAGTCAGCAATTCGGTTACCCGATCGCGGATTTTGGTCCGCGGCCATTTCAGCAATTGCGGCACAGTGGCGATATTCTGTTCCACCGTCCAATGCGGGAACAAACCGATGGATTGAATGGCATAGCCCATACGACGCCTTAATTCCTGCGGTTTAAAGCTGTGTATCTCATCGCCGGCGAACAGAATTTTGCCCTCATCATGCTCAATCAGCCGGTTGATCATTTTGAGCAGAGTGGATTTCCCCGAACCGGAAGTGCCGATAAGCACGGTGAATTCACCGGCGGCAATATTGAGGTTGAGGTGGTCCACCGCCGCCTTGCCATGAAAATATTTGCTGACCTGCTGAAATTGAATCATTGGCGTACCCGGTCCATAAAGGAAATGATCAGTTTAAACAGCGTATCCACCGCCACAGCCAGCGCGATGGCCGGTATAACGCCCAATAACACCAGATCCAGGGCGCTGCTGAGCAAACCTTGAAACATGAGCGCGCCTAACCCGCCGGCGCCGATTAACGCCGCCACCATGCCCATGCCCACCGTCTGCACGGCGATAACGCGCAAACCGGACAAGATCATCGGTAAGGCCAGCGGCGCTTCGACCCGAAAAAAAATCTGACCGCGGGTCATGCCCATGCCTAGCGCGGATTCGGTCACCTCGGCCGGCACCTGTTGCAAACCGGCATTGACGCTGCGCACCAGCGGCAATAAGGCGTATAGCACTAGCGCGATTAACGCCGGCGCAAGACCGATACCGCCGATGCCCGCATCATGCAACCAGGGCCAGGCCGTGGCCAAACCGCTTAACGGCGCGATCAGTAAACCGAACAGGGCAATGGCGGGAATGGTCTGGATAATATTCAGGGTTGAAAAAAGCACCGGCCGCAAACGACTCGAATGATGGCTGATAAACCCCAACGGAATCCCGATGACCATGGCCGGAACCAGGGTTCCGGCCAGTAAAATCAAATGCTCGCTGAACGCCTGCTGGAATACCTGCTGGCGATTGGCGTATTCCTTCATTAAAGATAATTGATCCAACGCGCCGCTGAGCAGCAACGCCGCCAGCGGCAACCAGATTTGCAGATTGGCCAGCACCCGCAGCGTATGGCTGGCGGTGACGCGGCCGATGGCGTCCGCCGCCATCAATAAACACAACGCGCACATTAGCCAGAACCCGCTGCCAAGCGACGTCCGCACCAGATCGCCGCCCGCCCCGGCAAGACGGGCCGCCGTTTGCCCAGCTAACGCCAACAAACAAAACAACAGCAATTCAGACACAACGGTCACCGCCACCCACACCGGACGCGATGGCGGAAGAAAACTCAAGGCCACCGACAATAACGCCGGCGCCAGCAACCATAGCCATCCGCCGCGCAGCAGCGCATGCAGAACAATGCCTGCGCCCGACAACAGGCGGTTGGGCGCATAATTGACGAACGGCAACCACAATCCCGCGACGAAAAACAAGGCCAGCAACGTCAAAAGGACAGGATTTTTAACCAAGATAAGCGATTCTCCCCGGCATTCGCCAGCAAGCTATTTCAGCCATTTTTTTTGCTGCAAATAATTAGCCGCGACTTTACTGGCATTTTGACCTTCCACCGCAATACTGGCGTTCAGCTTCTGTAAGGTCGGCGTATCCAGCGAGGCGAACACCGGTTTAAGCCATTGGGCGATGTCGGGATACTGTTTCAACACCGCTTCGCGAATGATCGGGGTCGGCGCATAGATTGGTTGCACATCGGCGGGATCGGTCAACGTATGCAATCCTAACGCGGCCACCGGTCCGTCGGTGCCATAAGCCATGGCGGCATTGACGCCGGACGTTTGTTCCGCCGCGGCCTTCAGCGTCACCGCGGTATCGCCGCCGGCCAAAGACAGCAATTGATCCTGCTTAAGTGTGAAATGATAGGCGGATTCAAAGGCCGGCAACGCATCGGGCCGTTCGATAAATTCAGCCGACGCCGCCAATTTGAACTTGCCGCCGTTGTTGAGGTAGCGACTGAGATCGGTCAGAGAATCAATATGCTGGTCCTTGGCCAAATCCTGGCGAATGGCGATGGTCCAGGTATTATTGGCCGGCGCCGGGTCCAGCCAGACAATATGATTCTTGTCATAATCGAGCTGTTTGACTTTCAGATAACCGGCATGGGCATTCCGCCAGACCGGATCTTTCTCGTCATTGAAAAAGAAAGCGCCATTGCCGGTATATTCGGGATAGATATCAATTTCGCCGGTGGTAATGGCGCCGCGCAGCACCTGCGTCGCCCCCAGTTGGGATTTATTGATGGTTTTCACACCATGGGACTCCAGCACCTGAACGATGATATTGCCCAGCAAGGAGCCTTCGGTATCGATTTTGGAACCAACGCGCACCGGCGACTGCGCCGCCTGCACGCCGCCGGCCAGACTCAGCAACACAGCGGCAAGGCCTAACAAACGTCCCTGACCAAAAAGAGGTGCCATGATGGATATTCCTTTTGAGGTTATTGTTGCGGATTAACTTCTCGCCACCAAACATATACTTCAAAATCATAGTGCAAAAGTCGGCATAATTATTTGAAAGAATGTTTATATGAAAGAATCTATAGGAATTAACACATCCATGGATGACAAAAATGGCCCCATCAAGAGGCCATTGTGTTTGTGAACAAAGGGACGCGGGTTTGAGGCTAACCTGCTAATCGCCCAACCCGCTTCGAGAGTGCCCAGCGATGCGCACCCATCCCGCACCGGGCGAATTAGCACATGCAAGCGGGGGGAATCCCGACACTCCCGCTTGCCCTAGGCTTATCGCAATATGAATCGGGCGGTTTTGACCCTGGCCGAATCCAGCCCCACCATGACATCAACGGGGCCCGGTTCGGCAACCCATTGCATTTGCTGGTTATAAAATTTCAGTGCCTCGGCATCCAGCTTGAAAGTGACCAGTTTCGATTCGCCGGCTTTCAGGAACACCTGACGGAAACCGCGCAACATTTGCACCGGACGGCTGATGGATGCCGTGACATCATGAACATACAGCTGGGCGACGGTATTGCCATCGCGATCGCCGGTATTGGTCAAGGTAACGCTGACATTGATGCTGCCGTCACGCGCCATGGTCGGGCTGGACAGTTTGACAGCGGAAACGTTGAAATGGGTATAACTCAAACCATAACCGAACGGATAAAGCGGACCATTGGCCTCGTCATAATAATGCGAGGTGTATTTGTCCGGCGCCTGCGGGTCATATGGCCGGCCGGTAGGCAAATGATTATAATAAATCGGGATTTGTCCAACCGAACGCGGGAAGGACATCGGCAGCTTACCGGACGGGTTATAATCGCCAAACAGCACATCGGCGATGGCGTTGCCGCCTTCAGTGCCGCTGAACCACGTTTCCAGAATGGCATCCGCCTGCTGATCCTCATGGACCAGCGCCAGCGGACGACCATTCATCAACACCAGCACCAGAGGTTTCCCGGTGGCTTTCAGCGCCGCGATGAGCCGGCGCTGAGTATCGGGAATAGTGATATCGCTGCGGCTGGACGCCTCATGGGCCATCCCTTGCGACTCGCCTACCGCCGCTATAATCACATCCGCCCGTTTGGCGATAGTGACCGCTTCATCCAGCATGGCTTGCGAACTGCGCGCATCCAATTGCACCGCATGTTCATATTCATTAAGAAAAGCCACCAAATCCTGATGGTCGGTGATATTCGACCCTTTGGCATACACGATCGTCGCTTTGCCCGCTACCGCGTTGCGAATGCCCGCCACCAGCGTAACGGCTTGATCGACCCGGCCCGCCGCCGACCAACTGCCGATAATATCGCGCTGGCTATCCGCCAACGGCCCAATCACCGCGATGGTGCCCTGTTTTTTCAGCGGCAGAATCTGCAGGCGATTTTTCAGCAAGACCAAACTCTGACGCGCCACTTCGCGCGCTTCGGCGCGATGGAGCCGGCTTTCAGCATTGGTGTCGACGGGATCGCTGCCCACCGGTCCCAAATGACTGTAGGCGTCGCGAAACAGCCCCATGTCGTATTTGACATTCAACACATGGCGCACGGCATCATTGATTTCCGCCTCGCTCACTTGGCCGCTTTTCACCAAACCGGGCAGGTAACGGCTGAAATACTCATCGCTCATGCTCATATCGATACCGGCATCCAGCGCGATTTTCACCGCTTGCTCCGGCGTGCTGGCCACGCCATGTTTCATCAGTTCCTTAACCGCGCCATGATCGCTGATGGTGATTCCGCTAAAGCGCCATTGCTGGCGCAAAAGATCTTTCAGCAACCAGACGTCGGCGGTGGCCGGCGTGCCGTTGATGGTATTGAGCGCCACCATGACGCCGCCGCTGCCTGCATCGAGCGCCGCCTTGTAGGGAGGCAGATAATCCTGGAACATCCGTTGCGGGCTCATATCGACGGTGTTGTAGTCCCTTCCGCCTTCGGCCGCGCCATATAAGGCGAAATGCTTGACGCTGGTCATCAGGGAATGCCGGTCGGCAGGGTTTTTGCCCTGCAGCGACTGCACCATCACCCGGCCCATTTCACTGGCCAGGAAAGTATCTTCGCCCAAACCTTCCGATACCCGGCCCCAGCGCGGATCGCGGGTAATGTCCACCATGGGCGCCCAAGTCATATTCAGACCGTCTTCGCTGCCCTCGAACGCGGCGATGCGGCCGCTCAACGCCACCGCGTCCAGGTTCCAGGTGGCGGCCAGCCCCAGACTGATGGGGAACACCGTCCGCTGGCCATGAACGATATCATAGGCGAAAAATAACGGAATTTTCAGGCGGGGCAGTTGCATCGCCTGATCTTGCATCGCGCGGATATCGGGACGGGTGACGGTATTGAAAATGGCCCCCACCTGACCTTTTTTGATCATTTCCCGAATAACTTCTTTAGGATTATCCGGCCCGACGCTGATGAGCCGCAATTGACCTATTTTTTCCGGCAAGGTCATCTTTTGCAGCAATGCATTGACAAAAGCATCCCGGGGCAAATCGGGGGAAGGAAGTTGGGAGTTGTTTTGATCCGCCAGGGCGGGATTGAGCGCTAATGCTGCAAACAGGCTTATTGAACACAGCCATTTCATATAAATATTCTCACCATCACAAAAATAAACCGGGTCTGAGCCCGGTTATGGATTTTTTTAAACTATGCCACCAAGGCCGATAAGGCTCAGTGTAGCCCATCACAGTGTTGAAAAGGTAACGTTAAATGATTGAAAGTATTTGTTTCCGGTTGATGAAAATAGCAACAACCGAGGCCGTAAAGCAAACAAAACCGCCCCGGTTAAACGACAACCAAGGATTTACCCATGCTGTTATCGGCGGCGGTAGACAGTTGATTGTTTTATTGATATAGGGTAATCAACGTCGATGCGCCGGCTGAAGAACTGTTGCCCCTCCGCCGCGATGGGGCGATACCCGCCTGGTACCGACGTCCGATACAGGGGCATTATGCCCGTATAGACACGATCAACAGGGAGTTAATGATGCCGAACCTCTCGCCATATTCATCGCCGGTTTTTATCGCGCAGCTAAGCGCCCTTGTCGGACGGCGCAATGTCCTGACCAGCGAACGCCAAACCCAGCGTTACCGCAAAGGTTTTCGTTCCGGCAGCGGCCCGGCGCTGGCGGTGGTGCTGCCCGACTCGTTGTTGACATTATGGCAGGTGCTGGAAGCCTGCGTTGCCGCCGATAAAGTCATCATCATGCAATCGGCCAATACCGGGCTGACCGAAGGATCAACGCCTAACGGCGCGGATTATGACCGCGAGGTGGTTATCATCAGCACCCGCCGACTGGGCGGGATACAAATCCTTGATGAGGGGCGCCAGGTCATCGCGCTGGCAGGCAGCACGCTGTACCAGCTGGAATTCGAACTGAAGCCCTATCACCGGGAGCCGCATTCGGTGATAGGGTCATCTTGCCTTGGCGCCTCGGTCATCGGCGGCATCTGCAACAATTCCGGCGGCTCGCTGGTCAAACGCGGGCCGGCCTATACCGAAATGGCCCTGTATGCCCAGATCAATGCGGAAGGGTCGCTGGTTCTGGTTAATCATTTGGGCATCGAGCTGGGTTCCTCGCCGGAACATATATTGACCCGGCTGGAAAACCGGCAATACGGTCAGACGGATATCCAGCCAGCTGCGCACGCCTGTTCCGATCAGGATTACCAGCAGCGGGTGCGTGATGTGCAAGCCGATACGCCGTCCCGTTTCAACGCCGATAAGCGCCGTTTGTACGAAACCTCCGGCAGCGCCGGCAAACTGGCGGTTTTCGCGGTGCGTCTGGATACTTTCCCCGTTGAAGAGCGGCAACAGGTATTTTATATCGGTACCAACCATCCCCAGGTGCTGACCGATCTGAGGCGGGACATTCTTTCCCGCTTCAGTCAATTGCCGGTGGCGGGCGAGTATATGCATCGCGACTGCTTTGATATCAGCGCCGTGTATGGCAAAGATACGTTTATCATGATTAACCGGCTCGGCACCGACCGGATGCCGTGGTTATTCCAGTTGAAAGGCCGAATCGACGCCACGCTCAATGCCTTGCCCTGGCTGCCCTCGCAATTGACCGACCGGCTATTGCAAGGCCTGAGCCATTTGTGGCCCGACCATCTGCCGCAACGGCTAAAAGAGTATCGCGACCGTTATGAACATCATTTGATGCTGAAAATGTCCGGCGCCGGCATTGACGAAGCGCGCGAGTATCTGGCCGATTATTTCAGCCGCGCGCCGGGCGAGTATTTTGTCTGCACGCCGGAAGAAGGCAATAAAGCGTTTCTACACCGTTTCGTGGCGGCCGGCGCCGCGGTGCGTTATCACGCCATTCATAACAATAAAGTGGAAGATATTCTGGCGCTGGATATCGCCTTGCCGCGCAACGAGACGCAATGGTTCGAAACACTGCCGCCGGAAATCGAACGCCAACTGGTCGCCAAGTTGTATTACGGCCATTTTATGTGTCATGTTTTTCATCAGGACTATATTGTCGCCAAAGGGGTCGATACCCATGCCCTCAAGCAACAGATGCTGGCGGAACTGGACAAACGGCACGCCGAATATCCAGCCGAACACAATGTAGGCCATCTTTACCAGGCCAAGCCGTCCCTGGCGGCCTTCTACCGCCAGACCGATCCCACCAACAGCTTCAATCCCGGCATTGGCAAAACCAGCAAACTCAAACACTGGCATGAGTGAACCCCGATGAGCTTACATTAGTAAGTGATTCGGGTGAATGAGGGCGGCCAACGAACCTGCGGCGCGAAAGATGACGGCGAATACCCTATAGCTTTCGTGTTGCAGGCAGGCGGCAACCGAAAGAACCCGATGAGCTTACATTAGTAAGTGATTCGGGTGAATGAGGGCGGCCAACGAACCTGCGGCGCGAAAGATGACGGGTATTTTTTGGGGTTGGATCTATAAGTATTATAAGGGGGCTTGGCAAGTGCCATCACCTTTGCAATACTGCTTTGCAGTGTAACAAGCCATGATCGGTACCTACAGGAGTTGACGATCACTTTAAACGGGATTAAGTCTTGCTCCCGCAGGAAAGTCCGACGGGCTTTCCGCTAGTTTCATGGCCCTCAGGGATGATCGGTTCTTCTTATTTGACAAGGCACCGACTCACTTATGAAATATGTCATTATTGGAACAGGCAATATCAGCAAGACCTATGTTGGCGCGTTGCAATCTTTACCGTCCAGCGAACTGATCGGATTTATTTCCCGCAGTAAAACTACCGGCAACAATGCTTATGGCCTGCCTTGCTGGCCAACCTTGGCGGAAGTCAATGTTCCGTTTGACGCCGTTATTATCACTACGCCCAATGGCCTGCATCACCAGAATGCCATTGAAGCCGCCCGTCTGGGTAAACATATATTGGTGGAAAAACCGCTGGCCATTACCAGCGACACCATGGATAGCATGATTGCCGCAGCGGCTGAACATCATGTGGTGCTGGCCGTTTCTTATCAACGCCGCACCAATCCCGATAATCAGGCGGTGAAGGCATTGATGGAACAAGGCGCGTTCGGCCGGATTTACTCAGCCGACCTCAGTTGCCGGTTCTGGCGGGACCAGAAATATTATGATAGCGCGCCCTATCGCGGCGGTTACGCCCTTGATGGCGGCGGCGTGTTTATGCAGCAGGCTTGCCACAATATCGACAATTATATCTGGTTGTTCGGTATGCCGGAGCACTTGGAAAGCGAGTTGGCCACCTTCGCCCATAATATCGAGTCCGAAGATCACGGCGCGGTATTGATGCGTTACGCCAACGGCATGATCGGCACTATGGTCGCATCCACCTGCGCGCCTCCGGGATATCCACCGCGGCTGGAAGTCAGTTGCGAAAAAGGCACGTTCACCCTGTTGAACGACTGCATCAGCGAATGGCACATCGAAGGCGTCGCCAATCCGGCCAGCCCGGTGCCGCCGGCTGAAGACCTCGGCGCCAGCAGCCCGGCTATCACGGACTTCTCCCGGCATGCCGCGGTATTGAGCGATTTTGAACGCGCTGTCGAACAAGGCGTTACGCCGTTGGCCGATGGCAACGATGCTCGCCGGGCAACCGAGCTGATTTTGCAGATCTATCGCTGTCACAAGAGGGGAAATTAATGCTTCAGCTCAGAGCCGCCCGTATTGATGAGTTGGATAAACTCACAGAGCTCTGTTGGCAGTCGAAAGCATTATGGGGATATGACGATAACGCCATGCGATGCTGCAAGGAGAAACTGACGTTTCAACCCGCGGATATCGATAATACGCTTATCTATGTCGCCGAGAGCGGCGACAATCTATTGGGCGCCGCTCAATTATATTTCAATAACGACATCGCTTTTCTCCAGCGATTATTCGTTGCTCCCGCTTATATCAAACATGGCATCGGCAAGGCGTTGTTCGGCTGGTCGCTGAAAGCGGCGCACCATGCCGGCGCCAAACGTTTATTAATAGATTGCGATCCGCAGGCGTCCGGGTTTTTCCTGCGGATGGGCGCGCGCGAAGAGGGGATGGCCGATTCCAGCTCGATTCCCGGTCAGCGAGCGCCCCGCTTCAAAGTCACTCTATCATCCTGCCGATCTCCATCGGCGGGGTAATTTCCATTGGAGACGAGTCCCTTCGCCATCCGAAATTCCGCCATACCAAAACAAGGGAGTCGCGCACGTGTACGAACTGCATATTGCCAATAAAAATTATTCTTCCTGGTCGCTTCGACCCTGGCTGCTCATGAAAGCGCTGAATATCCCCTTTATTGAAACAATACACCCATTCCAAGGGACGGATAGCAGCAGTGTTTTCCGTCACTTTTCACCATCCGGACGGGTGCCGGTACTTTATGACGGCGCCAGAGCTATCTGGGACTCGCTGGCCATTACCGAGTATCTGGCGGAGATCCATGCCGGCGTCTGGCCGCAAGAATATCAGGCCAAAACCTGGGCGCGCTGCGCCACGGCGGAAATGCATGCCGGTTTCACAACCTTGAGGTCGATGTGTCCGATGAATTGCGGGCTGCGAGTGCAGCTTGATAAGATGCCCTCCGCTTTATCCGCCGATCTTGATCGGCTGGATACCTTATGGCAACAGGGTTTGACGCAATTTGGCGGCCCGTTCCTCGCCGGTCCGGATTTCAGCGCCGTCGATGCGTTTTACGCGCCAGTGGTTTTTCGTATTCAAACTTATGCGCTGCCGCTGTCGGCCGTCTCTCGGCAATGGTATGAAACCATGCTGGCTTTGCCGGCATTACAGCTTTGGTATCAAAAGGCGTTGGCAGAAGAATGGCGGGAAGAAAGTCACGAAGCGGAAAGCCTGCGGTCCGGCAAACTGCTTGAGGATTTCAGAAAACCCCAGTAACGGGGGACTTGGGCCGGTTGGCAGCCGGCCCGTCACGCAGGTTAATCCATCATGCCATTTTGCTCGGCGCTGTTTAACGCCGTCTGTCCAGGCTGATGGGCTTTCTGTTTTTTGTAGCTCATCGCGGCAGCGGGGACCGGCGAGGATTTGCCGGTTTCCAGCCAGGTGCGAATACGGTTGGCGTCGGCGAAATGCGTGAATTTGCCATACGCGTCCAGCACCACCAAACCCACCGGCCGATGATTAATTACGGTACGCATCACCAGACAATGGCCCGCCTGATTGGTAAACCCGGTTTTGGTCAACTGTATGGTCCAGTCAGGCCGATAAACCAGATGGTTGGTGTTACGAAAAGGCAAGGTATAAGACGGGTTGCTAAAGGTCGCCATGGTTTCGTGCGTGGTGCTGAGCTGACTCAGTAGCGGGTAATTTTCACTGGCGATAAGCAATTTGGATAAATCACGCGCCGTCGAAACATTGTTGATGGATAACCCGGTAGGCTCCACATAATGGGTATGCGTCATGCCCAAAGATTGCGCTTTGGCGTTCATGGCGGCGATAAATGCCGGATAACCACCCGGATAATGATGAGCCAGACTGGCCGCCGCGCGGTTTTCCGAGGACATTAACGCCAGCAGCAGCATATTATGCCGGCTGATTTCACTACCTACCCGCACCCGGGAGAACACCCCGTTTAATTCCGGCGTCTGGTGAATATCCACCGAAATAATTTCATCCATCGGCTGATGCGCGTCCAGCACGACTATCGCGGTCATCAATTTGGACAACGAAGCAATCGGCACCACTTTATCCGCATTGGCGGAATATATCAGGTGATTATCGTCCATATCCATAACCACGGCGCTGCCGGAAGCTATCATCAGAGAAGAAGACAATGGCGACGGCTCGGCATTAACCGCAGCCTGTACATCGCTGGCCACCATATTACCAAGGGTAAAAAGCGACACGCCAAAACATGCGACACGAAAGAAAGATAACATTATTCATTACCTGAAAATGACAACGGAACCGCAAGATTGGGGCATAGTATATCCGATTATGGAAAAACGAAAATCGCTTGCCGCTTGTATTTTTTTGTCACGAAATTATTTTTTTTATTATTGACAACTTATTATTTGTTTTAAAGCCGCTACAGGCCTTCCGCCACGGATGTATCGTGACTGATATAAGCTTGTCAAAAATAAGTTATTCAATGATATGAAGCAGCAAAAAAAGTATTTCAGACCTAAGGTCATGCTTGCTCTCATCAATATAAACCTGATAAATCCCCACCGGGAAATATGTGTTGCGTCTGCTGAATTTGCGTTAATTAACGATTAATCAGTACCGGCTGTTTGTCGAGGACAAAACAGAAAATACCAATGGCCAACATATAGCATCCCCAGATAGTCAGCCCCATGGTCACCACCGAGGTACCGCCGATACCGGTTACCGGCACGCTAATGGCGCCGAGGGTAAACATTACCACGCCTATCATCGCCGATGCGCTGCCGGCATTTTTGCCCTGACTTTGCATTGCCAGCGAGGAAGCCAACGTGCCGATCATGCCGTTTATCATCACGGTGACGAACAGCGCCACCAGGATCAGAGGCAACGGCAGCGCCAACGCGCCGCAGGCCAATAATGCCACCGAAGCCAGTCCCGCTATGGTAAGCGCATATTTCAGCAGTATCAGTTCGCTGATCCTTTTACTGCAATGGGCGGCGATTTGCGCGGCGGCAATCAATCCCAAGCCGTTAAGGGCAAAACAAAAACTGAAGGTTTGCGGACTCAGCCCATAAATTTGTTGTAATACAAATGGCGAGGCGCCGATATAAGCGAACATCGCCGCCATACTGAAACCCTGTGTCAGGCATAAACCGATAAATTGCCGCTGGGTCAAGAGTTGAACGATTGTGCCAAAGACTCTGAACAAGGACGCCTGGCTGCGGTGCGCCGCCGGCAGCGTTTCCCGTAATCGCCGCGCGCTCAACAGAAGCAACAGCAAGGCCACAACCGAAAGTACCAGAAACAATCCGCGCCAATTCATCCAGGAAAGTAATGCGCCGCCGAACACCGGCGCGACAATGGGCGCCAAGCCGTTGACCAGCATCAACAAGGCGAAAAACCGGGTCAACGCATAACCATTGTACAGATCGCGCGCTACCGCGCGCGCCAGAACCGCGCCGCCCGACCCCGCCAATCCCTGGATAAAGCGAATCGCCAATAATTGATCGATATTTCGAACCAGCGCGCAACCCACCGAGGCCAGGAATAACAATAACAGCGAGGCCAGCAAGGGCCGCATTCGTCCGAATTTATCGCTTAGCGGACCGAAAACGAGCTGACCCAGGCCCAGACCGAAAAGACAAGCGGTTAGACTCAGTTGCGCGTCGGCGGTACTGGCGGACAAACCATGGGCCAATTGCGGCAAGGAGGGCAGATAAAAATCGGTACACAGCGGCCCCATGGCGGCCAGCGCGCCCAGTACCAGGGTGAAACTCATTTTTTGTCGTGACATTGCCATTGCGATATCCCTATTGCTGAAAGTTTCCCTCTCAGGACGAACATCATTATCGGGCGGAACTGCCTTTAGCCGAATGATAATATGACGTTGTCAGTTTTTCTTCAGCTTGCCTGGCGATTATCCGCACATTTTGGCAAAAACCGGCGGGTCTCATCCCTTGACATAAATTTTAACGATTTTCAATCTTTTTTCCCATCCTCCGTTGCGTCACTATGCCAACGCTTTAGGAACGGGTCAAAGATGCTTATGATTGCCATGCGGATTATGCCGAAAAAACGGCGATGCACCGGCAAGGTTTGCAGTTTTGCTATAATTCGGTTTAATCGACTAAGCAATTCTCTGTTAATCACCGACGCAGCGTGTTGCTGCCGATATCTTGATGGGGCCTATGGATAGCAACAATAACGACAGTTCACATGGTGCACTGCCTGCGGGGGAAGACCGCCGCAATAACGACAATCAGAGCCAATCATCTGCCGAACAACGCAAAGAAAATCAACAACCCGGTCAAAAGGACGACAAACAGGATGAGGGATCGAAGCCAGCCACAAAAGGTCCGGGCCGAAAACCGCTGATCCTGCTGGGCATCGTGGTAGTGATTTTCATTGTGGTCGGGCTTTTTTTCTGGCTTACCACCCGCAATGAGGAAACAACGGACGACGCCTATACCGACAGCGATGCGGTCACGGTGGCGCCCAAAATTTCCGGTTATGTGGTGAATCTGGCGGTCAGGGACAATCAACGGGTGCGTAAAGGCGATCTGTTGATACAAATCGACCCGCGGGATTATATCGCCCAACGGGATCAGGCGTTGGCGCAACTGGGCCTGGCCGAGGCGCAACTCCATCAGGCCGAGGTGCAGTTGGCATTGGCCAAGGTGCAATATCCGGCGCAATTGGCGCAAGCGCAAGCGCAACTTGTGCATTCCCAGGCCAATCTGCAAAATGCCGAGGCGGACTACCGGCGGCAACGCGGCGTGGATCCCCGCGCCACCACTCAGCAAAACATCGATAACGCCAATGCGCAATTACGCTCGGCCAACGCCGATGTCTCCAGTGCCCGAGCGCAGGTGGACGTGGCCGCACAGGTGGGTTTGCAAGTACGTCAGGCCGAAACCAATGTCGAGGCGCGGCAGCAACAGGTGCAACAGGCCAAAGCGCAACTGGAAACTGCTGACCTGAATCTGTCTTATGCCGATGTCCGCGCGCCGTTCGATGGTTTCGTCACGCGCCGTAATGTGCAACCCGGCATGCTGGTGCAGGCTGGCGGCGCGCTATTATCCATCGTCTCGCCGGAAGTCTGGATCACCGCCAACTTCAAGGAATCGCAATTGGAACATATGCGGCCGGGAAACCGGGTGGATGTTTCCATCGATGCGTTTCCCAATATGCTATTGCATGGCCATGTCGATAGTGTGCAGCAAGGTTCGGGTTCGCGCTTTTCGGCGTTTCCCGCCGAAAACGCCACCGGCAATTTTGTCAAAATAGTGCAGCGGGTGCCGGTGAAAATCGTGATCGATAGCGGTTTGGATCCCGCCATGCCGCTGCCGCTCGGATTATCGGTTACACCCAAGGTGTTCCTGAAATGAGCGATGAACGACACTGGCAGCCGACTGGTAATCCGTGGGTTGTGGCCTGGGTAGTCACCTTGGCGGTATTCATGGAAATTCTCGACACCACCATTGTTAATGTCGCGCTGCCCCATGTCGCCGGCACATTATCGTCCAGCTATGATGAATCTACCTGGGTATTGACCTCCTACCTGGTGGCGAACGGTATTGTATTGCCTATTTCCGCCTTCCTGAGCCGGGTATTCGGCCGCAAGCAATATTTTTTGCTGTGTATCGCCATGTTTACCGTCTGCTCGTTTCTGTGCGGTATGGCGACCGAACTTTGGCAAATGATCCTGTTCCGGATTCTGCAAGGCTTTTTCGGCGGCGGCTTGCAGCCGGTTCAGCAGTCGGTGCTGCTTGATTATTTTAAAGGCAATGATCGCGGCAAAGCCTTTGGCCTGTCCTCGATCGCCATCATTGTCGCCCCGGTAATCGGCCCGACGCTGGGCGGCTGGATCACCGACAATTACAGTTGGCGCTGGGTATTTCTGATCAATATTCCCATCGGTATTTTCACCCTGATGGCCATATACCAGTTTCTGGAAGATCCGCCATGGGAACAACGGGTAAAAGGCAGCACGCTGTCCATTGATTATACCGGCATCGGTTTAATTGCCCTTGGCCTGGGCTGTTTGCAGGTGATGCTCGATCGCGGCGAAGACGACGATTGGTTTTCCTCCGGTTTTATCCGCCTGTTTGCGGTTCTTACGGCGGTAGGTCTGGTGGGCGCGATTTACTGGCTGCTTTACGCCAAAAAACCGGTGGTGAATCTGCGTTGTCTCAAAGACCATAATTTTTCCGTGGCCAGCCTGTTGATGGCCGGCATGGCGATGATCCTCTATGGCAGTTCGGTGGCGATACCGCAACTGGCGCAACAGGTGCTGGGGTATACCGCCACCTTGTCCGGCCTGGTGATGTCGCCGGGAGCGATTCTGATCGTGTTATCCATCCCGCTGGTGATCAAATTAATGCCGATAGTGCAAACCCGCTGGCTGGTGGCATTCGGTTTTTCGTTGCTGGCATTCGCATTTCTCTATTCCAGCCGTCTGGCGCCAAACGTGGATTACCTTACGCTGGTGATGATGCGCAGCGCACAATCCATCGGGCTGGGTTTTCTGTTTGTTCCGCTGACCACCATCGCCTATATTTCACTGCCGCAGCAACTCAATGCCGATGCCTCGGCCTTGTTCACCATGTTTCGCAACGTGGCCGGATCGATTGGCATTTCGTTGTCCACCGCCACCATCACGGAACGATCCCAAATCCACAGCGCTTATCTGTCGGAACATATGACCCCGCTTAGCGAGCCGTTCCAGCAGGCCATCAATAACGGCGCGCTGGCGGTGCGCAACTTCGCCCTGCAACTTGGCGACCCGGTCCAGGTCGCAACCGGCCAGATGTATAAGCAATTGATTCTGCAAGCGCAGATTTTATCCTATGTCGATATTTTCTCCATCTGCGCGCTGGTGGCTTTTATCCTGATTCCTTTTTGTATGTTGCTTTCGCCGGTTAAAAGCGAAGGCAGTCCAGGAGTTCATTAGTATGCCGGTTAACTGTTTAACCTTGCGGACCGGGCGTAAGCTGACGCGACTGACGCCGGTTCTGCTGACGGCGATAATCACCGCCTGTTCGGTCGGCCCGGATTACACTTCGCCGTCCGCCGTCGCCCCGTCCGCTTTTCACAACCTCGACGGCCAGGATCGCAACCAGACCGCCTCCACGGCGCAGGCCTCATTGCCCGACCCCCTCTGGTGGCGAACCTTTAACGATCCGCAGCTTAACGCGCTGATTGATCGCGCCATTGCCGGTAATATCAGTCTGCAACAAGCGGTATTACGCATCGCCGGCGCCCGCGAACAGACAATACAGGCCGGCGCCGCCGCTCTGCCGTCAGTTGAGGCGAAAGCCAGCGCGCAACGGGAACAATTGGGACTGGCCGGCGAGCTTGATTCAATGCATGTCAACTCCGCCGCCGCCAATCTCAGCCCGCAATTGGCATCCCAGCTCGATAGTCTGACCCAGCCGGTCAGCCTTTATCAGGGCAGTTTCGATGCCAGCTGGGAGCTGGATCTTTGGGGAAAGGTCCGCCGTTCGGTGGAAATGGCCAAAGCACAGACACAGGCCTCGGTCGAAAACCGCAACGATGCGCTGGTTTCGCTGGAAGCGGAAGTGGCGCGGACCTATATTCAGTTGCGCGGCGCTCAGCGCGTGACGCAGACCATCGAAACACAAATCGATATCGCCAGCCAAACGCTCGAATTAACCCGCAGCCGTCAACAACATGGCCTCGCGCCGCAATATGACGTGGAAAACGCCGGCGCGCAACTGGGTTCATTACGCGCGCAATTACCGCAGTATCAGTCGCAACAGCGCCAGGCTATGAACGCCCTGGCGGTGTTGCTGGGACAAGCGCCAGGCACGCTGGACAGCGAATTGGCCCCGATCAAGCCCTTGCCGGCCATTCCAGCCCAAGTCGCGGTAGGCGTGCCTTCCACGCTAGCGCGCCGCCGGCCCGATATCCGTCAGGCTGAAGCCAATCTGCATGCGGCTACCGCAAATATTGGCGTTTCAGTGGCGCAATTATTCCCGGATCTGTCGCTGACCGGACAATTTGGTATGCGCAATACCGACGCCAGTTATCTGACCGACTGGAGCAGTCATTTCTACAGTTACGGCCCTCAGGTTTCCTTGCCGATCTTCCAGGGCGGACGTCTGGTCTCCAGTGTGCGTCTGGCTCGCGCGCAACAGGCCAATGCGGTATTAGCCTATCGCCAGGCCGTATTAACGGCGTTGCAGGATGTGGAAAACGCACTGGTAAGTTATCACGCCGATCAACAACAGGTGGATGGCCTGCAACAAACCGTGGCGTCATTACAAAACGCGTTTAACCTGGCGGGAGATAGCTACCGGCAGGGCATCAGTTCATTTATCAATATGCTGGACGCACAGCGCCAATTAGCGCAAGCCCAGCAGCAAATCGCCAGCGCGCAAGTACAGACCAGCATCGATCTGGTGTCGTTGTATAAAGCGCTGGGCGGCGGATGGGAACCTTACCGTCAGTTTACCCTGCCCCACTACCCGGTTTTCGGACCGGCGCAAACGGTAAATAACGCCGGGCAGGTTCGCTAAAAATCCAGAAAAGACAAGGGTTAATTTTTTACGCTAAAAAATATTTGATCTCCATCACAAATTTTTGTAGCGCAAGACCAGAAAACAGGAGAAAATTACGTCAGGTTGATTTTATGGAGGTCAATTTTTCATGGGTACTCTTACCGCAGGCTTGTTGATGATGCGCTGGGAATTGCTCAGTGCGGTTATGATGTTTTTTGCCAGCACGTTGAATGTCATCTGCCGCAAAGCCAGTAAAAATGCGCTCGCTTTTATCCTCAGTGGTGTTGGCATCAGCATGGCTTGCTGGTTTGTTACCGGGCTGCTGGGCATTACCCTCTCGATGGAATTGGCGTCCTGGCGGGAAATCTGGGCCGGCATGAAGGAATTGGGCGTTTATATCATGAACCATACGCCGCCGGACTGGCAAATGATCTAATAGCCTGGCGGTCAAACGCCAAGGGATCGCCATCTGAGTTTTGCTATTACCCTTGATCAACAGCCAGGCATTGTTCAAAAAATGTGTTGCCCTTTACTGTACCAATCGGTACAGTTATATCTCCTTCAAGATAACAGGATGACGCCATGACCAGTCTCGCCCCACCCTTCACTCTTGCAACCGCCACCACCAAAGTTCGTCTGGCGGAAGACGGCTGGAATAGCCGAGACCCTCAACGGGTGTCTCTGGTGTATTCAGAAGATACGCAATGGCGCAACCGCGCCGAATTTGTCAATGGCCGCCGGGAAGTGGTGGCATTTTTGTCCCGCAAATGGGCCAAGGAATTGGATTATCGGCTCATCAAGGAATTATGGGCATTCAACGAAGCCCGCATCGCAGTGCGTTTCGCTTACGAGTGGCACGATGACAGCGGCCAGTGGTTTCGTTCCTACGGCAATGAAAATTGGGAATTCAACGAGCAAGGCTTGATGTTTCGCCGTTTCGCCTGCATTAACGATTTGCCCGTCGCCGATAAGGATCGCAAATTTTTCTGGCCGCTCGGACGCCGTCCGGACGATCATCCCGGATTGTCCGCTTTGGGTTTATAAGAGAGGGATATTGCAGGTTGGATAGTCCAGACAACGCCAAGACAGCGCTGGTGGCCCGGATTGCCGAAATATTTCGCGAATTCGGCTATGAGGGCGCCTCGCTAAGCCGGATTACTGAGGGCACTGGTCTGGGAAAAGGCAGTCTTTATCACTTTTTCCCGGCCGGTAAAACCGAAATGGCCGCTGAGGTTTTGCTGCATATCGATCGGTGGTTCAGCCGGCGGATTTTTCAACCGCTGGAACAAGCCGACGCACTGACCGGCTTCGATGACATGTGGCGGGCGGTGGATGACTATTTTCTCGCTGGACGCCGAATTTGTCTGGTGGGCGCTTTTGCCGTGGATAGCACCAGGGATCGTTTCGCCGCTGCCATCAATGGTTATTTCACCCGTTGGATCCAAGCATTGCAACAGGCGCTGCGACATGCTGGCCTCAACAGCGCCGAAGCGGCCGCCCTGGCCGAAGACGTTGTGGCCGGCATCCAGGGCGCATTGATCCTGGCTCGCGCCCTGGATGATACGGATTTTTTTACCCGTAACCTGCAACGCTTGCGTCAACGGCTGGAATTAGCGCTCGTGCGACAATAGCCTGATGCAGCCCAATACTTTCTCTGGTTTTTATTTTCAGCCTGCGGGAAACATGCCAGTATGGTTTGCCATTAGCTAACCTTTGAGAACGCCTATGCTGACCATTCTGGGCAGATCGTCATCCATCAATGTGCGTAAAGTCCTTTGGGCTTGCGCCGAATTGAACATTCAATATGTCCGTGAAGATTGGGGCGACGGATTCAGGTCAACCCACACCGCTGAATTTCTCGCACTGAACCCTAACGCCCTGGTGCCGGTTATCAAGGATGAGGATTTTGTCTTGTGGGAATCAAACAGTATCATTCGCTATCTCGCCCGCGCCTATCGGGGCGAAACCTTATATCCGGCGGCGCCGAAAAAGCGCGCCGTCATCGATCAGTGGATCGATTGGCAGGCATCACAGCTCAACCCCGCCTGGCGTTATGCGGTCACCGCGCTGATTCGCCATTCCCCTGCGCATCCTGATCCCGAGAAAATCGCCGATTCCGTCGACAGTTGGTCCGGGCAAATGTCCATACTTAATCGGCAACTCGAAAACACCGAGGCCTATGTGGCCGGGTCAGAGTTTACCCTGGCGGATATTCCGATCGGACTTTCCGTCCACCGCTGGTTCGCTACGCCGATAGAGCGCACGGCATTTCCGGCGGTCAGCGCCTATTATGAACGCCTTAGCCTGCGGCCGGCATTTATGGCGCATGGCAGGAATGGCCTGCCTTAACCATGACGCGCCAAGGCCCGGCGGCTCAACTTCAGCTTCAGCGCGTCGGGCCTTGGCCGGTGCCATGCCTGACGGTTTTAGCCCAGTAATCCCGCGCCGACATTAATGGATAAACCAAGGATGGCCAAATTGAAAATAAAAGATAAAACGGATTGCAACAGGGCGATGCGGCGGACATCCGAGCTGCCGATGGCCACGTCGGCGGTTTGCGACGCGACGCCGATGGTAAAAGAAAAATATAAAAAATCCCAGTAATCGGGATTGAGCAGCTTGTTAGGAAACAACAAGGCCGTTTCCGGCTTGGGCCGGGTCCGATAGTATAGGTGGGCATAATGCATGGCGAAAGCGGTCGGCAACAACGCCCAGGACGCCACCAGCGTGGTGCCGGTCAATATCAGGTGCCACGCTCTGACCCAACCGGTCAATTGTTTGACCGTGCCCAATTGCAGCAGTATCACCAGAATGCTGACCAGACAGGTGATACTGACCAGCATTAATACCGTACTGGCGCTCTCATCCTGCGAGCGGGCGATTTGCCGGATATCATCTTCCTCTGCGCGCATCATCAGCAACCAAAGAAAGAACAGATACAGCCAGGCCAGAACATTCCAACTGATCATCAGACGCGTCAGCGTATCCAAATGACCAATCAGCACGGCATAACACACCAGGCCGGCGCCGATGGATGCTAATAATCTCGGCCTCATCGTAATATAATGTTTTACCGGATGTAACAGACTCATCGGTCAACCTATTATTTTTAGGACTCTTTTATCAAAGAATAGCCTAACGCAAGCCAAGCGCCAGCTATCTCGGTCAGGCCAGCAATTTTGCTTTTTGCCAGTGATAATCGGCTAGCATCATAACCATTGGCGCGGCAATGCCGCCATAAGTCTGGTGTTGATGACTCAGATAAAAACGCCTCAGCTGTTCCGGTAGATATTCAGCTTGATAACGCAGCAAGGTGCTGTGCCAAAACAGCGGCGGCAACGGGTCGTTTTTATACCGTTCACGCAACGCCTCGCCCCACGGGGAAGTCAGTATCTGTTGCGCCAGTTGGCCCCGCGCTGCCAGGCTCGCCTCATCGGGATACCCCGCCAGCAGCAATTGATTGGGTAATGCCACCAGATGCAACCCGTCCAGCCGCATGAACCGATCGCCGCAACAGGCCCGGAATACCGCTTGCAGCGCCGGTAGGTGGCCGATGACGTCATTATCGCCGAATTGGGCCGGCGTCAATGCCAGCAAAGTGAAATGCAGCCCTTGTTCCGCCATGACGTCAGCCAGCGGATCATTGCCGACCTGAAGCCGCAGTTCCGTCAGCAATTGCCGTATTGCGGCTGTGGGGGCCGCTTTTATACCTGTGGTAATCGACAGACGATCCGGCGGGTAAAACGGCGTAGTCAATGGTTGTCCCGCGCCATCATGCTCGCGCCAACGCAGCAAGGTTTGCCGGCTGGCCACCCTGTAGCCTTGTTTTATCGCTTCATAAGTCTGCATACATCGCTTCATTTATTCCGGTTATGCGGCCAGTCGGCAGTGACGGTCAATCACCGAAGCAATCGCCGCGGAGGATTTCAGCGTGCGAATTTCATCGAACAATATCGACGCCTGGGCATAATTTTTACGCAAAAAACCCAGCCATTGTTTGATGCGCGCCACATGATACATACCGGTATCGCCCTGTTTTTCCAACCGGGCATATTTATCAAGCAAGACAGCCACCGCCGGCCAGGACATCATGGGTTCATGGTGTTTAACTACCCGGCCAAGGTTAGGCACGCTTAAGGCGCCGCGGCCGAGCATGATCGACTCGCACCCGGTAATGGTGCGACAGGCCAGGCTGCTTGGCCAGTCGAGAATTTCGCCATTGGCGATAACCGGAATGGTTAAGCGTTGGCGGATAGCGGCAATGCCCGGCCAATCTATACATTCCGCCCGGTAACCGTCCAGTTTGGTCCGACCGTGAACCGCCAGCTCATCAGCGCCCGCCTGTTGTACCGCGTCCGCGATTTCCAGGCTGTGCTGGGACGAATCCCATCCCAGGCGGATTTTTACCGTAACCGGCAAATGCGCCGGTACCGCGGCGCGCATGGCTTTGGTTCCCAGGAAGATCGATTCTGGATCTTTTAACAGCGTGGCGCCGCCGCCGCTGCCATTCACCGTTTTTGAAGGACATCCGCAATTGAAGTCAACGCCATGAGATCCCAATTCAACCGCTCTGGCCGCATTTTCCGCCAGCCAGTCAGGATGCTGCCCCAGCAGTTGAACCCGAACAGGCGTACCATCGGGCGTCTTACCGGCATGATGCAATTCGGGACACAGACGATAGAAAGATTTTACCGGCAGCAGATTATCCACTACCCGCAAAAATTCCGTGACACATAAATCGTAATCGTTGATTTCACACAATAATTCCCGCATCAACGAATCGAGAACGCCCTCCATCGGGGCCAGTAAAACACGCATAGGATATCCGCCATGATGATGGCGTCATAGTAGGAGATTAGCGCCGCCGAAAGCAATATTTATTCCGGCGTCTTTGATCTGGCGACCTGGAACAGGACCAGGGCTGGCCGGAGGCCGTCAAGGATTGCGACTATGTTATGCATGTGGCCTCGCCCTTTACCGCGAGCACGCCAAGCGATGAAAGCAGTCTGATCCGGCCAGCGCGCGAAGGCACACTTCGGGTGTTGCATGCGGCGACGTCGGCCGGCGTAAAACGAATCGTTATGACCTCGTCATTCGGCGCTATCGGTTACGGGCATGCGCCAAGGGCGGCAGCTTTCGACGAGCGGGACTGGACCGACCTTAACTCGCCTGGGCTAAGTCCTTACATCAAGTCAAAAACCCTGGCCGAGCAAGCGGCATGGCAATTTATCGCCGAACAAAAAGGCGGGCCGGAATTAACGGTCATTAATCCCGTCGGTGTGTTTGGTCCGGTGCTGGGACCTGATCTCTGCGCCTCGATTCAAATCGTACAGCGCATGCTTGATGGGAAAATATCACGTTGCCCGCGACTCTATTTTGGCGTTGTTGATGTCCGAGATGTGGCGGATTTACACCTATTGGCGATGACGGCCCTCAACGCCAAAGGCGAACGTTTCCTGGCGGTGGCTGGTGATTGCCTGTCAATGTTGGATGTCGCCGGAATATTGCGGGCAAAGTTAGGCGCGGCGGCTGATAAAGCGCCAAAGAGAGAAGTTCCCGACATGATTTTACGTTTGCTGTCGTGGCGAAACGCCGCGCTGCGCGCCATGTTGCCTGACCTCGGCAATATAAGGCATTCCAGCAATGAGAAAGCGCGGCAAATGTTGGGCTGGTCGCCCGGAACGAATGAAGAAGCTATTGTCGCCAGCGCGGAAAGCTTGCTACGCCTAGGAGGGTAACCCGGGACGATTGCCGGCATTAAGCTAAGTGAACCCGGAGACGCTCCAGATGGGGCGAACTCCGGGCAGGCAGGTTATTTTTTGTTGCCGCCGCGGTTATCCCGCGCGCCGGCGCCAGCATAGGAGGCTGGGGCGCCCGATGAACGGCCGGGTTGCGAACCGCCGTTGGCTGCAGGCCGACGACGCTGTGCCGGACGCGAATCCCGACCGGCGCTTTCACGGAAATGACTGCTGCCGTCACGGGAATCGCCAGAACGGGCGGAAGATGACGCACCGCTGCGCGCGCCGCCTCTTGGCTGCGAACTCCGAGGCGAAGGACCACTGGAACGGCCGCCGCGGCCGGTTTGCAACGGCTCGGCTTTAATGGTCGGATCCGGGTCGTAACCTGGCAAAGCGATACGCGGAATGGCTTTTTTCAGCAGGCGTTCGATGTCGCGCAACATGCCGTACTCATCAACGCAGACCAAAGACAAGGCTTCGCCGGTGGCGGCGGCACGGCCGGTACGGCCAATACGGTGGACATAGTCTTCAGCCACTTGCGGCAGCTCATAGTTAACCACATGCGGCAACAAGTCGATATCCAGCCCGCGGGCGGCGATATCGGTGGCAACCAGAACCCTGATTCCGCCTTGTTTGAAATCCGCCAATGCTCGGGTCCGCGCGCCCTGGCTTTTATTGCCATGGATAGCCGCCGAGGTAATGCCGTCTTTATTAAGCAGTTCAGCCAAGTGGTTGGCGCCATGTTTGGTGCGGGTGAAAACCAGTACCTGACGCCAGTCATTATGGCCGATCATGTAAGAAAGCAATTCACGCTTGCGTTTCTTGTCCACCAGATGAACGCACTGCTCAATCTGGTCGGCGGCGGCATTACGGCCAGCGACTTCCACCAGCGCCGGCTTATTGAGCAACGTATTCGCCAATACTTTAATATCATCGGAGAAGGTTGCCGAGAACATCAGATTCTGCTTGCTGGTCGGCAATAATTTCATTACCCGGCGAATATCATGAATAAAGCCCATATCCAACATACGATCGGCTTCATCCAGCACCAGGATTTCCACCTGCGACAGATCCACCGCGCGTTGCTGCGCCAAATCAAGCAAACGGCCCGGGGTAGCGACCAGAACATCGACGCCGCCGCGCAGTTTCAACATTTGCGGGTTGATGCTGACGCCGCCGAAGACCACCAGGGAACGAACGCTGAGATGAACGCTGTATTCCACAACGTTTTCGCCAATCTGGGCAGCCAGTTCGCGGGTCGGCGTCAAAATCAACGCTCTTACCGGACGACGGCCTTTAGCCATCGGATTTTGAGTCAATAATTGCAGGATCGGCAGAGTAAACGCGGCGGTTTTGCCGGTACCGGTCTGTGCGCTGGCCATAATATCACGGCCCTGTAAAACTAGGGGGATCGCCTGTTGCTGTACCGGAGTCGGCTGTTCATAGCCTTTCTCGGATAACGCACGCAAAATCTCAGCACTCAAGCCAAGTGTATCAAATGACATAATGATGAAAAACTCCAGATCCGCCCCGATACCGCCAGCCATTCTGCGCTCGGAGGGATAATCAGATGGGAGGCAAAGCCTTTCCATGGTGAACGGACAAAAACTCTGAAGGAGATTGTAGCAAAAATTGTGTCAAATTGGGATGGGTATCGGATAAATAACTGTAAACAGGTGGCTCTTACAGTGTCCAATGTTGAACAAAGCACAGAGCCGACCTGACTTTTTACAGCTAACTCTTAGCGGGCGTTAAGAAATTTATCAAGAAACTGTTGAGTGCGATCATGCTGCGGATGGGTAAAAAGATCTTTGGCCGCGCCCTGTTCGGTAATGACGCCGTTATCCATAAAAATCGCCCTGTCGGCGACATCGCGGGCAAAACTCATTTCATGGGTGACGATCACCATGGTGCGTTTTTCTTCCGCCAGGGCACGAATGGTATTAAGCACTTCACCTACCAGTTCGGGGTCCAATGCCGATGTCGGCTCATCGAACAAAATCACCGCAGGCCGCATGGCCAGGGCGCGCGCTATGGCCACCCGCTGCTGTTGCCCACCGGACAAGCGTTTGGGATAAGCGTCTTCTTTGCCGCTCAGGCCCACCTTCGCCAGCAAGGCCCGCGCGCGTTCCACCGCTTCGGCGCGCGGTTCCCCTTTCACCACCACCGGCCCTTCGATGATATTTTCCAGAACCGACCGGTGCGGAAACAAGTTGAAGCTTTGGAAGACAAATCCCACTTGCTGACGCAATGCCCTGATTTGCCGTTTCTGGCTGCTTAAGGGGCGGGAACCGTCTATCAGGATTGAACCTACCTGAATAGTACCGCTATCCGGCTCCTCCAACAGATTGAGACTGCGCAGCAACGTGGTTTTGCCCGACCCGCTTGGGCCGACAATGGCCAAAACATCGCCGGTTTCCACCGACAAATCGATGCCGTTGAGCACCCGATGTCCGGCAAAGGATTTGACCAGCCGCTTCACTTCAATCGTGCTCATGACAACTCCCTTGATAATCCCTGCGCCAGCGCTAAGCCCACAAACAAGCCCACGGGTATGCATGCCGGCGCAACCGGGAGATGCCTAGCGACGGTTGCCGAAAATACGCAATAACATCAAGAACAGATTGATGAAATCGAGATAAAGCGTCAGCGCGCCGACGATGGAATATTTACGGTATTGGTCCTTGTCGTTCACTGACAGCTGGGAACCAAGATTTTTCAGTTTCTGCGTATCGTAGGCCGTCAAGCCGACAAACACCAGCACGCCAAGATACGTCACGGCCCACATCAATGTGGTGCTTTTCAACCAGATATTCACCAACGACGCCAGCACAATGCCGATCAACGCCATGAACAGCAGGTTGCCGAAGCTGCTCAGGTCGCGTTTGGTGGTGTAGCCGTAAAGGCTCATCACACCGAACATGCCGCCGGCCACCGCAAAAGTACCGGCAATGGACGAGGCGGTATAAACGATGAAGATGCTCGACAGCGTCAACCCGGTCAACGCGGAATAAAGCATGAACAGCCCGGTGGCCACCGTGCCGCTCAGGCGGTTAACCATGCCGGAAATGGCGAAGACCAGCGCCAGTTGCGCAATGATCAACCCAAAAAAGGTTATCCGGCTGGAAAAGATCAGATTAAGCACCGCCGGGGTACTGGCGGCATACCATGAGACAAATGCGGTTAAAATCAACCCGCACGTCATCCAGCCATAAACCTGCGCCATAAATGGCTGAATGCCGGCATCAGCACGTTCCACAATGGAACCCTGAGTACGGGGGAATCGATCCATGACTGTCACCTTTAACGTATACGGAAAACACAGGCCGTAACTCTGGCCCACCTCAACCAAGCATACCACAAAAATCCGCGACCCAATAAAGCCGCCGACTCAAAAAAAACGTGTCGTTTTGAAAGAATTTATCAGGTTGTCATGACGTGCGCCAGCGCTCGGCCGACTGCTGATCGCTGGCGCGGGCGTCGACCCAGCGGCTGCCGTCGGGCGTGGTTTCCCTTTTCCAGAACGGCGCCCGTGTCTTGAGATAATCCATAATGAATTCCGCGGCGTTGAAGGCCGCCGCGCGATGGGCTCCGGTAACACCCACCAGGACGATCGGATCCCCGGTCCGCAATTCGCCGACGCGATGAATCACCGTCACCCGCTGTAGCGGCCAGCGCTGCCGCGCTTCCCGCACGATATCCGCCAGGGCATTTTCAGTCATGCCGGGATAATGTTCCAGCGCCAGGGTCGTGACGGCATCCCCCAGATTATGGTTACGCACTTTGCCGGTGAAGGTCACTATAGCGCCATCTTCGTCGCAAGCATCCAGCCAGGCGTACTCCTCCGCCAAGCTGAAAGGCTCCGCGCCGACCCGGATACGGGTTTGCTCCATATCAGCCTCCCGTGACCGGCGGAAAAAAAGCCACTTCGTCGCCGGCCGACAAAGGATAATCCCGCGCCACCAGCGCCTGATTCACCGCCGCCAGCAGTTTGCCCGGCTCCAGCGCCAACGACCAGCGTTCGCCGCGTTCGGACAAGTCTTGCCGCAAGGCTTCCACCGTACCGTAAGAACTTTCGAGCGTCAGACTCGCCACACCCACCAACTCACGCACCTGAGCGAAAAAAAGCACTTTGATCATAACGCCGCCTTGAAATCGCCTGACTTGCCGCCGCTTTTCGCCAACAAGCGCACCGGCCCCAGGACCATATCCTTCTGCACCGCCTTGCACATATCGTAAACCGTCAGCGCCGCGACCGAAGCGGCGGTCAGCGCCTCCATTTCCACGCCGGTCTTGCCGGTCAGGCAACACCGGGTTTCGATGCGCACCCGGTTTTCCGCCGGTTGCGCTTCCAAATGCACGTCAACCTGGCTCAACGCCAACGGATGGCAAAGGGGAATCAATTCCCAGGTGCGCTTGGCGGCCTGGATACCGGCGATGCGAGCCACGGCGAACACATCGCCTTTGTGGTGCTTGCCCTCGACAATCAGAGACAGTGTATTGGCCGACATGCTGACATAAGCTTCGGCGCGCGCTTCGCGCCGGGTCTCCTGTTTGTCGGAAACATCGACCATGTGCGCTTCGCCATCGGCGTTGATATGAGTGAGTGATGACATGACTGGCTCCTGAGGAATTCAACCGCCGATAAAAGATAAGTTCTGGGTGCTGCCGGGATTACCCTCATGCAAAAAATGACTCTGTTTTTTTTGCAGCAAACCGCCGGCGATGCGGGCCTTCAATTCAGGCATAGCCGTATCGCGGTCCAACAAATCGCGCAAGGGTATGCCCCCTTCGCCAAACAGGCATAAATGCAGCTTGCCGACGGCGGATACCCGCAGACGATTGCAACTCTCGCAGAAATCCTTGGCGTACGGCATGATAAGTCCAATTTCACCCTGATAATCGGCATGCCGAAACACCAGCGCCGGACCATCGGTCCGTCCGCGCGGTTGCAGTTCCCAGCCAAGGCGCAGTAAGCGCTGACGAATGGCATCGCCGGAAACGTGTCGGCGGCGGAATAATTCTTCGCCATCGCCGGTTTCCATCAATTCGATAAATCGCAGTTGAATTGGCCGCGGTTTGATCCACGCCAGAAAACTGTCCAAATGGATATCATTGATATCCCGCATCAGGACGGTATTGACTTTGACCTTGGCGTAACCCGCATCAAACGCCGCATCGATGCCGGCCATAACTTGTTGGAATCGGTCTTGGCCGGTAATGGCCTGGAACTGACGGGGATCGAGGCTGTCGACGCTGACATTAAGCGCGGTCAGCCCGGCGTCCCGCCAAGAGACGATATCACGCGCCAACCGGTAGCCATTGGTGGTGACGGCCAGCGTGGTAATGGTGGGGTTGGAACGCACCGCGGCGATGATTTCACGGAAATCGCGGCGCAAGGAGGGTTCGCCGCCCGTCAAACGGACTTTCTCCGTACCCAGTTCAGCGAACGCGCGCGTCACCCGCCGGATTTCATCCAAAGACAGGAAACTTTTATTGGCGCCGCCATTGGGCCGGTAGCCGTCAGGCAAACAATAGGTACACCGAAAGTTACAGACATCCGTAACAGACAGCCGCAAATAGTAAAACTTGCGGGCAAACGCATCGATAAGTTGTGGCACCGTTAACACCTTTCCAAATACGGGAGATGCGGACATTTCTATCCTGCACCCTGGTGGCATATGCCACGGCCAACACGCCGTATGCTCTTGCGAAGCACTTAGGCGTGAAGGCTAGGAGTTCGGTTTCACGCTGGAGTTCACCTGCTGGATAGCGAGGTGCGGCCAACACGCCTGCAACTCGCAAAGTGAAGGGGTGATCCATGCGCGAAATCGGGTCTAGTGATTATTCTATCCTGAATTCACCCGGTTAGCCAAGCGACCAAGGGAAAATAACGCTATATAAACAAGTATATAGCGAAACGTTGACGTCTTTTTATGCTGCCTTTTCAGGCGATTGCACAGCAAGATGCGGCGAGTTGCGGCTTGGCGTAACCGTCGAACGAACCGATCATGAAATAGCGATAAAATGCTCACGCATAGCATGGATTTCATCGCGTACGGCGGCTGCCTGTTCGAACTCAAGATTTTGCGCATGCGCCTGCATCTTGGCTTCCAACTCACGAATTTTCTGATCCACCGCTTTGGGCGTCATATTACCGTAATGCGCCGCCGCCTCCATCGCTTTACGTTTTTTCTGTTTGGCATGCGCCGGAGATTGCCCCAGATCCATGATATCCGCCACCGACTTGTTCAGCGCCTGCGGCACAATCCCGTGCTCCAGATTATAGGCATGCTGCTTGACCCGGCGCCGCTGAGTTTCGTCAATGGCGCGGGCCATTGAGGGAGTGATTTTATCGCCATAAAGGATCGCCTTGCCGTTCAGGTTACGGGCGGCGCGGCCGATAGTCTGAATCAGCGAGCGTTCGGAACGCAGGAAACCTTCTTTATCGGCATCAAGAATGGCCACCAGGGACACTTCCGGCATATCCAACCCCTCACGCAACAAGTTGATGCCGACCAGCACGTCGAATTCGCCAAGCCGCAAATCGCGGATGATTTCCACCCGTTCCACAGTTTCGATATCCGAATGCAGATACCGCACCCGTTCGCCATGCTCTTCAAGATACTCGGTCAAATCCTCGGCCATCCGTTTTGTCAGGGTGGTCACCAAAACCCTCTCATTAATCAGCACCCGTTTACGGATTTCCGACAAAAGATCATCCACCTGCGTGGTGACCGGCCGCACCTCGATTTCAGGATCCAATAGCCCGGTTGGCCGGACCAGTTGATCGATCACTTCGCCGCCGCAGACTTCCAGTTCATATTTGCCGGGCGTGGCGGAGACATAAATGGTTTGGGGCGCCAGCGCGGCGAATTCTTCAAACTGCAGCGGCCGGTTATCCAGCGCGGACGGCAAACGGAAACCATATTCCACCAAGGTTTCTTTTCGGGCGCGATCGCCGCGAAACATACCGCCGATTTGCGGAATGGTCACATGGGATTCATCCACCACCAGCAGGCCATCGGCGGGCAGATAATCAAACAAGGTGGGCGGCGGCTCGCCCGGCCCGCGGCCGGAGAGAAAACGAGAATAGTTTTCGATTCCCGAACAGTATCCCAGTTCGTTCATCATTTCCAAATCGAACTGGGTCCGTTGCGACAGCCGCTGTTCTTCCAGCAGTTTATGGTTCTCCAGCAGATGCTTGCGGCGTTCCGCCAATTCGACCTTGATATCTTCCATCGCCTGCAACAAGCGTTCGCGCGGCGTGACGTAATGGGTTTTCGGGTAAATGGTGTAACGCGGCACCGATTGCGACACCTGGCCGGTCAGCGGATCAAACAGCGACAGACGTTCCACTTCCTCGTCGAACAGCTCGACCCGCAGGGCGATGTCGTCGGATTCCGCCGGAAAGATGTCGATGACTTCGCCGCGAACCCGGAATGTGCCGCGCTGGAACGCCTGATCATTGCGCGTGTATTGCAGTTCCGACAGGCGGCGCAATATGGCGCGCTGATCGATAATCATCCCCCGGGTCAAATGAAGCATCATCTTCAGGTAGGCGTCCGGGTCGCCCAGGCCGTAGATAGCCGATACCGAGGCCACCACGATAACATCGCGCCGTTCAAGCAAGGCCTTGGTGGCCGATAAACGCATTTGCTCGATATGTTCGTTTACCGAGGCGTCTTTTTCAATAAAGGTATCGGAACTCGGAACATAGGCTTCCGGTTGATAGTAATCATAATAGGAAACAAAATACTCCACCGCGTTGTCGGGAAAGAACGCTTTCATTTCGCCATAGAGCTGCGCCGCCAGCGTTTTGTTGGGCGCCAGCACCATGGTGGGACGCTGAAGATCGGCAATCACGTTCGCCACGGTGAACGTTTTACCCGAACCGGTCACCCCCAGCAGAGTCTGGTGGGCCAATCCATCCAGCAAACCTTCTTCCAAACGGCGTATTGCCTCCGGTTGATCGCCGGATGGCTTGAAGCTTGAGTGCAATGTGAACGCTTTACTCATTACAGGGCTACCTACTGGAACTGGACGAATGAGGGACGGGATAACGTTAGGTTGTGTCCCGCAATCTACAGTATGGGGACAGAGTGCTTAATTTGCCAGCGTCTCGCCACTGGATGCAAACCCAGTATTATAATACCAGCTGTGGTTGTCAGAGCACAACATGGGAATATTGTCCAGAAAGGAAAATGCGCCCCGTTGCGAATCACGCGAATTGATTTCTTTAAAGAGCCTTATAAAATTATGCCGCAGCAAAAACTGACGGAAACTGACATTGAGTTGACAGGGTTCCTACAAATTCTCTTGATTTTAATTAAGCAATTGTATTCATAGCAATAAAAAAAAGCGTGGAGAATACAGGCAAAATGGGCCGAGGCCGCATGTGCTCTCGTTTAGCCATGCTTTTCTAAACCTAATACACATGGTTATCCACAGGAATGGTGGATAAGTCTTACCACCCCGCAGGGGACGTGAGTTCCACAAAGCCGACAATAATGACGGGCAGATGACAAATCAGGTTTTTTTAAGCAGGTTTTTAACCTAATAGTGAATTCCCTTATGCTTAATGTTAGCGCAATTTGATAATGTCACTTTTTAGCAATGTAGAAATGTCCCTTTTTGAGGCATAACGGATCCACGCCGTTGAGCTTTAAGGGATTGAGAAATGCTGGTGACAATGTCAGAAAAAGAAT
>Ga0224527_1000063_pt1 | contig 80422 bp, 75 predicted proteins | sample CBST0metaG_FD_179882 | JGI IMG/M metagenome (GOLD analysis project Ga0224527, IMG submission 179882) | Peat soil microbial communities from Stordalen Mire, Sweden - C.B.S.T0 | ecosystem: Environmental > Terrestrial > Soil > Wetlands > Peat | place: Sweden: Norrbotten County, Stordalen Mire...
TGTTTTATGATATTGGCTTGCGACACCATTATCATACTAACATAGGAGGTTTCTTAATTCACTCGCAGTAACGCTTCCGCTTACTCTGTTCGCCCCAGCATAGCTGGGGGATTAGGATTTTCATTTATTTCATAGATATTTAAGCAATACGAAGTCTTGCATAGTTAAATTTTATTTAGAAAATGTAAAGGAATGCTATTTATATATATAGTGCTTTGTACTATCTATATTGCATTTATCGGGGGGAAGAATTGAACTTGCATTGTAATACTTGTTACAATGGACAAGCTGAAAAAATTTTATTTAAAAATATTGAAAAAGTGGAATTTCTTAATGATTAAAAATCGTAATGAATAATAAAAAAGAGGAACATATACAACCAATATATATACTATGCGTAAAAAACCTGTATGGATAATCTTTCTATACAGGTTTTTTATATAAATAGCAATACTATATGTAAGTCTATATTATTAGGAGGCGTTACGATGGAAAACAAACCTTATTACGATCCTAAGACGAAAAATCACGACGTAAACAGTCAAAATACAAATAAACCTAACCGCCTAATCCACGAAAAATCCCCATACTTACTACAACATGCCAACAACCCCGTAGACTGGTATCCCTGGGGAGCCGAAGCCTTTCAAAAAGCACAGCGTGAGAATCGTCCTGTGTTTTTGTCCATAGGTTATTCCTAGTGATGCTAGAAATAATGATAGGATGTGACTTTGATTTACATGCCATTGGTGTCATGTCATGGAACGGGAAAGTTTTGAAGATCAAGAAGTGGCGGATATTCTGAATGCCCATTTTGTTGCCATTAAAGTAGATCGGGAGGAACGCCCCGATGTGGATGGTATCTATATGTCTGTATGCCAGGCAATGACTGGGCAAGGAGGGTGGCCCTTGACGGTGATTATGACGCCAGACAAGAAACCTTTCTTTGTGGGTACGTATTTTCCCAAGCATAGCCAGCGGAATAGGCCGGGGCTAATGGATATTTTGCTAGCGCTACATGATAATTGGCAAAACAAGCGGGAAGAAATCTTGCAATCTGGTAATGAAATTGTAGAGATGCTACAGGGAGCAAAAATTCCTGATGATGGTACTGCTTTGTCAAAGGACCTACTGACTCAGGCTTATTCCCAATTAGAGGAGCGCTTTGATGCGGAGTATGGTGGCTTTGGCACGGCACCCAAATTTCCAACACCTCATAGTCTGATGTTTTTACTGAGATATTGGAAACACTTCGGTGAAGAAAAAGCCCTGTCCATGGTGGAAAAGACTCTTACCTCCATGTGGCACGGGGGGATTTATGATCATCTGGGTTATGGGTTTGCCAGATATTCTACTGATCAAAAATGGTTGGCTCCTCATTTTGAAAAGATGTTGTATGATAATGCCCTGCTGTGCTATACCTATCTGGAAGCCTATCAATGCACTGGTAATACTGATTTTACGCAAGTAGCAGAGGAAATTCTAACGTATGTCCTGCGGGATATGACCTCTGAGACCGGTGGATTTTATTCAGCTGAAGATGCAGACTCAGAGGGCGTGGAAGGTAAATTTTATATTTTCACACGGCAGGACGTACTAGAAATTCTAGGCACCAAACAGGGGACAGTTTTTGCTGATTGCTATAATATTTTGCCTCAGGGGAATTTTGAACACGATGCTAATATTTTAAATCGCATTGGACATGATTGGCAGGAAGATGCTAGCCGGGCTAACTTAAGCTTAACCGACCTAGAAGATTTGCTGGCAAAGGGGCGGGATACTCTATATCAGGCCCGAAAAAAAAGGATTCCACCCTACAAAGATGATAAAATATTGACGTCCTGGAATGCCTTGATGATTACCGCCTTTGCCAAAGCCGCTCGGGTACTAAAATGTGCGGAGTATGCTGGTGCTTCAGAGCAGGCGCTAACCTTTATCTATGCCAACCTGATGCGTGAGGACGGTCGTTTGCTGGCGCGTTATCGGGAAGGGGAAGCGGCCCATTTGGCTTACCTTGATGATTACGCTTTTTTGCTGCAGGCACTTTTAGAAACCTATGAGGCGACTTCCAAAGCAAAATATTTGACCAAGGCTGTGAAGTTGGCTGAAGATATGAAGAATTTGTTTTGGGATGCGGAGCAGGGAGGATTTTATTTTTATGGCAGTGATGGGGAACAACTAATTACAAGGCCGAAGGAGCTATATGATGGCGCCATTCCTTCTGGCAATTCTGTTGCGGCCTTAGCGTTACAGAAGTTGGCTGAGTTTACCGGTGAGCCTAGTTTTAGCAAAATGGCAGAAGGACAACTACAATTTTTTGCTGGCCAAGCAGGGCAATACGCTGCTGGTTATACTTATTTGATGATGGCCATTGATTATTATTTTGCCCAAAAGTCAAAGGTTGTCATTGTTGGCTCCGTGGGTTCTGCAGATACCCAGGCCATGGTCGGGGTGGTTCATACGCCGTTTTTACCTGATGTTGTGACCGAAATTTATAATCTTCATGAGGAAAAGAAGAGTGAATATAAAGCCGTTGATGGTAAAACAACAGCCTATGTGTGCGCCAATTTTGCTTGTCAGCCTCCCATTACCGATATCAAAGAGTTAGCTAGTATTCTGAAAAGGAAAGTAAGTGAGTAACTAGAATGCTATAATAAAAATAATAATTAATAATTATTATTAAAAAACAATAAAACTGTATTGCCAACTATTATAATAATATGATAAAATTAACTTAATAAAAAACGTTCACAAGGAAAGGGGTATACAAATGATTAACAATAAAATGCAAGAGGCCATTAATGAGCAAATCAAAGCTGAAATGGATTCAGCTCACTTATATCTAGCAATGTCTGTGTATTGTGAAAGCAAAAATTTACGAGGGTTTGCCCATTGGTTAAAAACTCAATACCAGGAAGAAACAGAGCATACCTTTAAGTTGTTAAATTACTTAGTAGAACGTGGTGGTATTGTTAAGTTACAAGGGATCCAAGCTCCTGCTGCTGAATTTGGCACTCCACTGCAAGTTTTTGAAAAAGTATTGGCTCATGAAGTTCAGATTACTAGCTTGGTAAATAAGTTGTATGAAGTGGCCCTGCAAGAAAAAGATTATGCTGCACAGATCTTCTTACAATGGTTTATTCAAGAACAAGTTGAAGAAGAAGGAAATGCGACCGCTATTTTGGAAAGATTGAAAATGATTGGCACTAGCAATGGTTCCCTCTTGTATATTGATAAGGAACTTGGAAAACGCGCATAATAAATAGAGTAAAGTAAAGGGCTCCTTTAATGGAGTCCTTTACTTTATCCTGTAGGAAGTATAACATTTGGGGAATATTACGTTATATTTCTGTATATAGTGAGTAAGAGATTCACAGATAACGACGGGAGTAGCTTGCGTAGATCAGGTTGGTTGTTAGCCTTTGATTTAGAATGAAGAAAGAGGTGTATAGAGTATGTTGACGGCAGATTTTTGGCTGTCAAAGGTGGCAGAAGCCAAAAGAGTTATAGCGGGTTTAGAGGAGATTGATGATTTTAATCAAGAAATCGTGAAAAAATCTAGTGAGTATGTTCAGGATTTGGCCGAGTACCCAGCAGACATCAGTAAGGAAAAATTGCGTAGTTTACTTGATGAATCTGCCTTCATGGCACAAAATAGATACTTAGGTAGTCAGTTGTTAGATTATGAATACTATCGAAAACTGCAGACCGAAATGAATGTGGATGGAATTAGCGATAAAGTCGTAGTTAAATATGGCTTTACAGTGAAACGTACTCACTTGCGAATCTTACCAACTCATGATTTTGTCACCAATCGTCCAGAAGACTATGAATTTGATCGCTTGCAAGAAACAGCCATTACAGCCGTTGAACCCTTAATCATTTTGCATACTAGTCGAAATGGCCAGTGGTATTTTGTACAAGGTTATTATGCTGCTGGCTGGATTGTGGCTGAGCATGTAGCGGCCACTCAGAAAGGAAGCGAGTGGCTTTCCTATGCTGCTGCAACAGAATTTTTGGTTGTGACTGGCAATCGACTACGCCTGGGTTTTAACCCTTATTGTCCTGAACTATCAGAACTGGAATTTTATATGGGCGATAAATTGCGCCTTGCTCAGGCAGAGGCACCACAGTGCGTTGACAAGCAAGCCGTAGCAGGCAATTATATTGTAAAGCTGCCAGTGAGGGGGCAAGGAGGGCAACTTACTTTCAAGTTGGCATTAGTGCCAATCGTGAGTGATGTATGTCAGGGATATTTATCATATACAAGAGAGCATATTCTTCGTCAGGCTTTTAAGATGCAAGGGGATCGCTACGGCTGGGGCGGAAGTTTCAATAGTCGGGATTGTTCCTCATTTATTATGGATACTTATCGCTGTTTTGGCATTAAATTGCCACGTAATACTTGGCAACAAATGAATACAACCGGCAAAACCGTGAATTTTACCGGTAAAACACCTCAGGAGCGTAAAAAATTGCTCAGTCATTTAGAACCTGGTGCCGCCTTGTATTTCAAGGGACATGTCATGCTGTATTTAGGGGAGTATGATGGAGAACATTATGTACTTCACGCGATTGCAGAATGTGGTGATGGCAGTCAGCGTAGTATTGACAATACACTGCAGGTGATACCCTTGCATAATATTATGGTTACGACTTTATCGTTAATACGTACCAATGGTCAGTCGCTATTTTCAGCTTTGACAATCGGTAAGTTATTTGAGTAAGTAAGGATTTTGCATACTAGTGAAAATTTTTAATTTTACAAAATTAGTAATAAGATGATCAGATTTGTGCCAAGTATGCATAAATCTGATTTTTTTACTTTTTAAAGGATTCCCTTAATGGTATGAAGAAAGATACAATCTAAAGGATATGTATTTTTTTGTAGGAGGAGAGCAGTTTGACCGATATCGTAGAAATAATTAATAAGGCTGAGATCACACACTCCTTAACAAAGATGGAAATTGCGTTGTTGCTTACTGATCACGAGTGGGATCAACAGTTATTCATGGCTGCAGATCGAGTGCGTAATAAGAATGTCGGTGATCAGGTGCACTTACGTGGACTTATAGAGTTTTCGAATATTTGTCAGCGGAATTGTTATTATTGTGGTCTGCGAAAAGATAATGGTAAGGTTGAGCGGTATTGGCTAACGCCAGCTACGATTATTGAATTTGCTACGAAGGCTCAGGAATACGGGTATAAGACAGTGGTATTACAGTCAGGGGAAAATGACGTGTATACGCTCGCTGATATGCAGTATATGATTGGTCAGATTAAAGCGTTGGGCTTAGCCATCACCCTTAGTGTAGGGGAAAAGACTAGGGATGAATATGAGGCTTATAAAAAAGCTGGTGCGGATCGTTATTTGCTTAGAATTGAAACTACAGATCGAAAAATATATGAAAAATTGCATCCGGGCATGAGTTTTGAAAATCGAGTCCGCTGTCTTACCGATTTAAAAGAATTAGGTTATGAAGTGGGCACAGGCTGTTTGGTGGGGTTACCGGAACAAACCCTTGAATCTTTGGCAGAGGATATTTTATTTTTCAAGACACTAGATGTTGATATGGTGGGATTGGGGCCTTTTATTCCGAATGATGACACACCTCTAGCCTCAGAACGGGGGGGGACATTTATGCTAAGTCTTAAAGTAATGGCAATTACCAGATTACTGTTACCTGATGTCAATATACCCGCCACGACAGCAATGGAGGCGCTGAATAAGGATGGACGAATGATTGCTCTCCAGAGTGGTGCCAATGTGGTGATGCCTAATGTTACAGAGGGCGAGTATCGAAAACTGTATTTATTATATCCAGGAAAGATTTGTACTGGAGATACTCCTGCTCATTGTCGGGGCTGTATTACTAGTAAAATTGTGGGGATTGGCAGACGAGTTGCCACAGGCTGTGGTTATCGGGTAAAAAAATAAAAATGCAGGCAGGAGTATGTAGAAAAAAAAAGAAATATGTAAAATACACATAATCTAATACCCATGGGTCATGCCTATGGATTGAATGTAGGAGGGACTATAGTTTTGGAAATATCAACAGTTATTGGCCTAATCGCTGGTTGTTTTGCTGTTATTGGCGGGATGCTTTTAAAAGGGGTAAGTCCAGCAGCGCTGGCAAATTCAGAGGCGGGTTTGATTATTCTTGGTGGTACGTTTGCATGCTTATGTAATGCTTTTACAATGGACATTTTAAAGAATTTCCCTAAATTGGTTAAAAAATTATTTCAAAAAGCAACTTTTATGTCTAAAAGTGACATGATGAAAATGTTTGTGGAATTGTCTCAAGTGGCTCGCCGTGAGGGTATTCTAGCCCTTGAAAGTCGTGTGGAGGAAATTACCGATGAATTTTTAAAAAAAGGCTTGAGCATGGTTATTGATGGTCTGGATCCGGATTTTGTGGGTGATGTATTGGATGCAGAGATTCAAAGCATGGAAGAACGGCATCGTATTGGTGCATTGATTTTTAATCAGGGAGGGACTTATGCCCCGACACTTGGGGTACTAGGGGCTGTTATTGGTCTGATTGGAGCGCTCGGGAACCTTGATGACATGGAAAAATTAGGGGAATCAATTGCGGCAGCTTTTATGGCCACTTTGATGGGGATTTTTACTGGATATGTTATTTGGCATCCATTATGTAATAAGTTAAAGATGATGTCTAAAAAAGAAGTGGATGTCAAGAAAATGATGGTTGAGGGGATTCTGTCATTGCAAGCAGGTGATTCACCAACCGCGATTGAAGCCAAACTGATGGTGTTTATTCCGCAAAGTGAACGTCAACTGTTAAAGGCTAAAACGGAGGAAGCATAATGTCGAGAAAGAAAAAACATCATGCTGAGCACCATGAAGAGCATGCTGATGAATCTTGGTTGGTTCCCTACGCGGATATATTAACTCTGTTATTGGCCTTATTTATCGTATTATTTGCTTCAGCCGATGCAAACAAAACTAAGTTTACTGCGATGGCCCAATCCTTGAGTGCTGCCTTTAGTGGTAGTCCATCTGTTTTTGACAATAATACAACAATCACCCCAGAGCTTAGTGCTAGCAAACCTGATAAATCAAAAGATGAGGCTAGTAAAGAACAGGCGCAGTTGCAAGAAACTGTACAGCTTCTGCAAGTGAAAAAAGAGATTGATAAATATATTAATACCAATAATTTAACTGGAGATTTAAGTACAGCCCTTACAGAAGATGGTTTGATGATTCGTATTAAAGATTCGGCTTTGTTTCCATCGGGGAGTGCTGACCTTCGTCCTGAGTCGCAACGATTTGGGGAGGAGATTGCTAAAATGATCGCAAGTTTACCACAGAAAATTGTTATTTCCGGGCATACTGATAATATACCGATTCATACCCGTGAATTTCCGTCAAATTGGGAATTGAGTTCTAGACGGGCCGTTAATTTTATGAAATATTTATTAGCACAAGAAAATTTAAAGCCTGAGCGGTTTAGTGCCATTGGCTATGGAGAATACCGCTCCATGGCAGGAAATGATACTGAAGACGGGCGTGCTAAAAATCGGCGAGTAGAAGTACTTATCATGCGGAATTATAAACTGTAATAAACCTGACAGGCAGGTTTATACAAAAAAACATAATGGAGGGCATACAATAGTGAACAAAGAAATTTTTGCTGATGGCATTAGCGCAATCCATGTAACTGGTAATTTAGTTCGTATCGATTTAATGACGGTGCAGCCCCATCTTAAAAGTGATAATGGTCAGCCTGTAGTTGATATTAGTAAACGAATTATTATGCCATTAGAAGGGTTTGTTCAGTCACTAGGTTTACAGGAAAATATCATTAAACAACTCATTGAGACTGGAGTACTGAAAAAGGACGCAGTTCCAGCAGTAAAAAAATCGGATTTAGAGACAGAAGCTTAAGTTAATTGTGATTTAGGAAAATGATATTGTCTGCGGTGGCGTGATATTACAGCAGATGTGCTAAAAAAGATTGCGGTAAGTAGGAAAATATATAGCAATGGCCGGCCTGGATGATGTATCCAGGCCGGCCATTGCTATATGGTGTAGTTTTTTTTTATGCCATTATGCCACGATACCTTGGCAAAACATAGGTAATGCTGATACAATGCATAATAAAGGTTAATATGGAGTGAAGTAAGTGATTATTGGTACTGGTATTGATATTATTGAAATTAATCGTATTAAAGATGCGATTATGCGCCAGACTTTTGTACATAGAGTATTTACTGCCAAGGAACAACAATATTGTGAGAGTAGAGGTGCACAAAAAGCATCCTCTTATGCAGCACGTTTTGCTGGTAAAGAAGCTGTAATGAAAGCTTTTGGTACAGGTCTTGCCGGGGGAAGTCTGCAGGATATAGAAATTTTGTTGAATGAGAAAGGATGCCCCCATGTGGAATTGAGTGGGAAATTTGCGGTGTTAGCCAAGGATATGGGGGCAACTAAAATTCATATTTCGTTGACGCATGCTAGGCAATATGCTGCCGCACAGGCAATTTTATGGGGAGGACAATAACATGAAGGTTGTAACAGTTGCAGAAATAAAAGCCATTGAGAAGCAGGCGATTGAAGGCTATGGTATTCCTAGCATTGTACTTATGGAAAATGCGGGTGGTGAGGTCGTACGACAAATAAGCCTTATTATGGGAAACTTACAAAATAAAAAAATATCCATTCTTGCTGGCAAGGGCAATAATGGTGGTGATGGTTACGTCGTGGCACGGCATCTTCATAATCAAGGGGCAAAGGTGAAAGTATTCTTGATTAGTAGTAAGACCGAGGTAACTGGTGACGCGTTAGTTAATTTAGAAATAATTATTAATATGGGGATTGATGTCATTGAAGTTATTCATGATGGTGATTGGGACAAAGTCAAAATTGCGATGAACTTTGCTGACTGTTTAGTAGATGCATTGGTGGGGACTGGTTTTGCTGGTCAACTCAGTGGTAATATGGCACAAGTAGTAGAAAGTGTTAATAAAGCCCATAAAACGATTATTGCCATTGATGTACCTTCAGGTGTGAATGCTGATACTGGACAAATTAACGGCATCGCTATTAAAGCTCATCATACCATCACTTTTTCTCTGCCGAAACAGGGGCTATTGTTATATCCTGGGGCTTCTCATGCTGGTGATGTAAGTGTGGCTGACATTGGAATTCCCTACAAACTACTCAGAGATGAACAGATTAAACAAAATATCATCACTAACAGTGAAATTGCCCAAATGATGATTAGGCGTAGTCCCAATGCCCATAAAGGTAGTTGTGGGAAAGCATTCATAGTCGCTGGCTCTAAAGGTCTTACTGGGGCTGCTACTTTGGCATCTAACGCAACGGTACGTGCAGGTGCAGGACTGGTAACTTTGGGAATTGCTGAAAGTTTACATGACATTATGGAAGTTAAATTAACAGAAGTGATGACGTGTCCACTAGCAGAGGTAACAGCAGGTATCTTAGGGCAAGGGGCTGTCCACACTGTGCAAGAGATGTCCAGCAAAAGTGATGTAGTAGCCATTGGGCCAGGGATGGGGCGTCATGCGGATACATTGACTGCCATGCGCCAAATGATGCAGACAGTAGAAAAACCACTGGTGATTGACGCAGATGCCTTGTATGCGCTAGTAGATCATACTGATATGTTAGCAGAGGTGAAAGCAGTCCCCGTATTGACGCCACATGCCGGTGAAATGGCAAGACTTGTTGGTTTGACAGCGGATGAGCTTGCTCAGGACCCTATCTATATTACCAGACAGTCAGCAATGGACTGGGGTAGCATTGTTATTTTAAAAGGCGCGCGTACTTTAGTAGCATTTCCAGACGGTGAAGTATATATTAATATTAACGGTAACGCTGGTATGGCTACAGGTGGTACTGGTGACGTATTAACTGGTGTGATTGCAGCCTTTATCGCCCAAGGGTTATCAAGTCATGAGGCGGCACTGGTTGGTGTACATATTCATGGTTTGGCTGGAGACATTGTAGCCAAGGGGGGGATGATTGGCATGACGGCTAGTGATGTTATCAGAGCCTTACCAGCAGCAATATTTGCAATTCAAGAAAAGGATTAAGCATAATTTCTGCTTTTTTCATGCATACTTAGTTAGAGCAGAGTGTATCTTGAAATGACATACCACCGTAAAGGTAAAGAAAGTTTAGTAAAAATTGGTAGTGTATAGAAACACAGCTAAGTATCATTCGCCAATTAACATATTCGTATATAAAAAAATTGACATCCTTATATATAAAACTTATAATAAGAATATATAAAAGCATGTGTTAACTGGCGGGGGTGAAGGCGTGGCAGAATTGAGGCGTATTATGATTAGTATTCCAAATAGTTTACTGCAAGAAGTCGATGGTATTATTGCTATGGAAAAATTAAGCCGTAGTCAATTTGTGAGGGATGCAATGCGTTCATGTATTGAGGATCGCAAACGTAAAGAGGTCCGAGATATGATGCGTAAAGGCTATCAGGAAATGGCGAACATTAACATGGAACTAGCCGAGGAAGGATTGCTGGCAGATGCTGATATGTTTGAAATGCCTACCTTGCTGGCAGAGCGTGAATAATAATGTTGGTAAAACGTGGAGATATTTATTATGCTAATTTAAGCCCCGTGGTGGGGTCAGAACAAGGTGGTCATAGACCTGTTTTAGTAATTCAAAATGATGTTGGTAATAAATATAGTCCAACGGTTATCGTAGTTGCTATTACTTCACAGATTTCTAAAGCAAAATTGCCCACCCATGTAGAAATAAGCTCGAAATACTCTAGTCTGGAAAAAGATTCTGTCATCCTACTTGAACAGTTACGTACAATAGATAAACGCCGTTTAAAAGAAAAGGTCACCCATCTGAATGATGAAGTGATGAGTATGATTGATGAAGCTATTAAGGTAAGTTTAGGACTGGTTGAAGTATAAATATAAGTTGTGAAAGAATGGGCAGGGAACTGCCTGTTCTTTTTTATTTCTAAAAAATTCAAAAAATACTGTTAATGGTGCAGGAGTTTTTGGAAAAAGGCAGAATATATGTATGTAAACGTTTACAAGAGATCAATTATTGATTTTGGGATGAAGGTTAGGGGTGTAAATGAAGGTTTGAATGAGAAAACAGAGCAATTAAAACAAGCTACCATTAAAGATGTTGCCATAGAAGCAGGCGTATCCATTGCTACCGTATCACGGGTATTAAATGAACAAACTGGTGTTTCTAACGAGCTAAGTGAGCAAGTACAAATGGCTGTACAAAAATTAAATTATCGGCCTAATGGTATTGCTAGGGCCTTAAAAGTTGCTAAATCTCGCTGCATTGGCTTGATTATTCCTGATATTGAAAATCCATTTTTTCCTGCTTTGGTGCGGGGAGTGGAAGATGCGGCACAAAAACAAGGGTATGCAGTCATGTTATGCAATACAGACGGTAAGGTGGAAGAAGAAAAAGCCTATCTAAAGTTTTTGTTGAGTAAACAGGTGGATGGCATATTATTTGTGGGCAATCTAAACTATGAAAAAAATAAAAATTGGCTGTCAACATTACCTGTTCCGTTGGTGTTACTGGATAGACCGATGCCTGGGGCCCCCTTTGCGACTATTTTGGTGGATAATGAATTAGGAGCTGCATTGGCAATGGATCATCTAATTAAGGCAGGGCGGCGTCAGATTGGGATTATTGGTGGTAAGTCTGAGTCAGCGACTAGTAATCAACGTATCAATGGTGCATTGCGCCGTCTGGCTAACCATGGTTATTATTTTGATGAACAACTTCTGGGCATTGGCTATTTTACTTTTGATGGCGGTTATCAAGCAATTGAAAAATGGATACTTAATGGACAATTATTTGATGCTGTATTTGTTGCCAATGATATGATGGCGATTGGCGCTATTGAGTGTTTACGAAAGTATGGCAAACAGGTACCTGATGATGTAGCAATAGTTGGGTTTGATGATATTCGCATGGCAGAATGGTATAAGCCAACCCTTACGACGGTAAAACAGCCAGTGTATGAGATGGGACAAGTTGCGGTAAGAATAGTAGTAGAACAAATCAAAGGTGGTACAGCCAAAGTGGGTAATGAAATTTTAAAACCAGAACTTATCGTGCGCCACTCTTCTGGTGGAAAAGGAGCAGGGTCATGATTACAAAAAAAACAATTTTAGTTGTGGGCAGTTTAAATATGGATTTGGTGGTTTCGGCTGAGCGTCTTCCGCAAAAAGGTGAAACGATTTTTGGCAAGGAATTTGCTACTTTTCCTGGGGGAAAAGGCGCCAATCAGGCGGTAGCAGCAGGCAAGTTAGGTGCTGCTGTTGCCATGGTCGGTTGTATTGGTCGCGACGCTTTCGCAGAGGCACTATTGGTAAGTTTACAGGCCAATGATGTTAAAACCGATTTTATTCGTCAAGTAAGTGTTTCCACTGGTACGGCACTGATTACGGTGGATGCTGATGGTGCAAATACCATTGTGGTGGTTGGCGGAGCTAATATGGAATGTAAAGCGTTAGATGTAGATCAGGCCTTAGAAAATTTTGTAGAGCCAGGAATTTTATTGGTGCAAAATGAGATACCAAGAGAAACGGTCGAGTATGCCATTAAAGTTGCAAAAGGGCGGGGGTGGACGGTGATTCTCAATCCTGCACCGGCGCGGCAAATTGATGCGACTTCGCTGCCACTGGTGGATATTATGATCCCCAATGAAACCGAGATGGCACTGCTCACCAACTCTTGTGTAACGACGCAAGAGGATGTGATGGTAGCTGCTGGCACATTATTAGCCCAGGGCGTGAAAAATGTGATTGTAACGATGGGGGCTAAAGGCGCTATTTGTTGTAATGAACGAGGGAGTCATCACATTCCATCATATGTTGTAAAGGCGGTAGATACGACTGCAGCCGGTGATGCTTATGCTGGCGGTTTGGCGGCAGGCTTGGCCGAGGGAAAAACATTACTGGCCAGTATGGATTTTGCCGCTGCTGTGGCTGCCTTGTCGGTGACAAAGCATGGGGCCCAACCTTCTTTACCGCGGCGTATTGATGTAGGCGAATTTATGAGTAGTGAGGAGATAGAGAAATGAAAAAAATTGGCACATTAAATCAACCACTTAGCCAAGTTATTGCGGGTATGGGCCATGGAGATATGTTGGTGATCGGTGATGCAGGCTTGCCCATACCAAAGAATGTACAACGCATTGATTTGGCGTTGTCTGCTGGTGTCCCTAGCTTTTTACAAACTTTGGATGTTGTACAGCAAGAATTGCAGTTAGAAAGTGTGTTCATTGCCAGTGAAATGGCAACAAACAGTCCAGAACTGTATGCCCAATTAGCTCCCCGATTGGGAAATTTACCAATGGATGTGGTGAGTCATGAACAGTTTAAAGAGTTAACCAAGCAGGCGGTGGCTGTAATTCGCACAGGAGAGTATACACCTTATGCAAATATTATCTTGCGTTCGGGTGTGATCTTTTAGGAGATGGGAAATATGACGCCACTGTTAATGATGAAGGGAATTACGAAGAGTTTCCCTGGTGTAAAGGCCCTGCAAGATGTGGAGTTTTCATTGTTGCCAGGTGAAGTACATTTTTTGTTGGGCGAAAATGGTGCTGGTAAGTCAACCCTAATGAAAATCTTGAGTGGCGTTTATGCCAAGGACGCTGGTGAGACTTGGATAAATGATCAGTTGATAGATATTGATAGTCCACGGACAGCATCAGCCCATGGCATTGGTATTATTCATCAAGAAATGAACCTAGTACCCGAACTTACGGTATGGGAAAATATTTACTTGGGAAAAGAAGTGACCGATAGATTTGGTTTGATTAAAGCTGAGACGATGAAAAAACAGACTGCGACTTTATTAATCCAATTAGGTTCTGATATTGATCCAACCGCCGTAATTTCTAGCTTGAGTATTGGTGAACAGCAAATGGTGGAAATTGCTAAAGCTTTATCTTATGAAACTAAGATTCTGGTGATGGATGAGCCAACTGCGGCTTTGACAGAACGTGAAACAGAAAAATTATTCAAAATTATACGTCAGTTGGCAAGTAATGGCGTAGGGATTGTTTATATTTCTCATCGCATGGAAGAATTATTTACATTAAGTAATCGTGTTACCGTCTTGCGGGATGGCACTTATGTGGGGACGGTAGAAACCCAGGGTATTACATTTAATGATTTGATACAAATGATGGTGGGGCGGGATATTACCACGCGTTTTCCCAAGGAAGTTGCTACCGTAGGACCAGAAGTTTTACGGGTGGAAGGTTTAACAAGTTCGGGAAATTTTGAGGATGTCTCATTTAGTGTTCACGCTGGTGAGGTTGTAGGCATGGCAGGGTTGATGGGAGCAGGTCGTACGGAAATAGCGCGGGCAATTTTTGGGGCCGACCCTATGGAACAGGGTGCCGTTTTTCTAGATGGGCAAAAATGTAATATTAAATCTCCTGGGGATGGCATTCGGGCTGGTATTGGGTTTATTACCGAAGATCGTAAGCATCAGGGCTTGATACTGGCTATGTCCGTTGGTGAAAACATGTCATTGGCTTCTCTGGGATATTTTTCTGATAAGGGTTTTATCAATGATCAGAAAGAAAGTGGAATGATTGCAGATCATATTAAACGACTGAAAATTCGTACACCAGATGCTACTCAGTTAGTGAAGAACTTAAGTGGTGGCAATCAACAAAAAGTGGTGATCGGCAAATGGCTAGCGACCTATCCAAAAGTTTTAATTATGGATGAGCCAACTCGTGGTGTAGATGTGGGGGCTAAAGCTGAGATTTACCACATTATGAATATGCTGACTGCGGCAGGGGTAGGAATTTTAATGATTTCTTCGGAACTGCCAGAAGTTTTAGGGATGAGTGATCGTATACTAGTCCTGCACCGAGGAAAGATTGCCGCACAGATGTCTGTCGGGGATGCGACGCAAGAAAAAATTATGGGCTATGCAGCGGGAGGAGAATAATCCATGTCTGAGCAAAACAAAAAAAATGCGATTATTCGTAAAATGGGACCCTTATTAGGGTTGCTATTACTTGGTATCGTGTTAACTGTATTATCAGATCGTTTTTTAACGGTTAATAATTTATTAAATGTAGCAAGGCAAATTTCGATTAATGCAATTATTAGCGTAGGGATGACATTGGTTATTTTAACTGGTGGCATTGATTTATCAGTAGGATCCATTGTTGCTCTCACAGGAAGTATTACGGCAGGTTTGCTTGTAGGCGGCTTAGGGATAATGCCCGCAATTTTATTGGGTATGATCGTCGGCGTATTACTAGGCTTGTTTAATGGCTTACTCATTACGCGGGCTGAAATTCCACCGTTTATTGCCACTTTGGGTACCATGACAGTGGCGCGGGGCTTAACTCTTGTATATACGGATGGGCGACCGATTACGGGCATGGAAGAGGCTTTTCGTTATTTGGGTGGTGGCTATATCGCTGGCATTCCGGTGCCCGTGGTGATTATGATATCGATTTTTGCCATCGCCTACCTCATGTTGAAGAAGACCAGATTAGGACGTTATATTTACGCCATTGGCGGTAATGAAGAGGCAGCCAGATTATCAGGCATTAACACTAAGAAAATACTATTATCGGTGTACATGTTAGGCGGCTTACTTGCAGGGATTAGCGGCATTATTATGGCTTCGCGCCTCAATTCAGCACAACCGACGGCTGGCGTTAGTTTTGAACTGGATGCAATTGCTGCCGTTGTTTTAGGTGGTACAAGTCTATCTGGTGGTGTTGGCACCATCGGCGGTACTTTAATTGGGGCTTTAATTATCGGTGTCCTTGATAATGGCCTAAATTTGCTAAATGTTTCTTCATTCTATCAGCAGATAGCCAAAGGATTAGTTATTTTGCTGGCAGTATTTCTAGATAAAAAACGTAAATGAGGAGCTGATGATCAGAGAAATTGGTGGTCTATGCTGGAGGAAAAAATAATATTAACAGGAGGGGTTTATCATGTTTAGAAGTCTGCATAAAAAAAGTTTTTGGGTGATGTTAGTGCTGGTGGCATTTAGCGTTACAACACTACTGGCGGGGTGTGGTGGTACAAAACAAGAGCCTGCTGCTAAGAAGACAGTGATTGGTCTATCGATCTCTACCTTGAATAATCCATTTTTTGTAGATTTACGTGATGGTGCTAAGGCAGCAGCCGAGGCAAATGGTATGGAGCTGGTAGTCATGGATGCGCAAGATGATGCATCGAAACAACTAGCAAATATTGAAAACCTAATTCAACAAAAAGTAAGTGTTATTATTGTAAATCCAGTAGATTCTAAGGCGATTGTGCCTGCGATTGAAGCTGCTAATAAGGCCAATATTCCGGTGATTACCGTGGACCGTGGTGCGGATGGCGGGAAAATCGCCAGTGCGATTGCTTCTGATAATGTAGCGGGTGGTAAAATGGCGGGTCAGTTTATTGTTGATAAATTGTCGGGAAAAGGTAAAATCGTAGAATTAGAAGGCATTCCAGGGAGTTCGGCCGCTAATGATCGTGGTAAAGGCTTCAATGAGGCCGTTGCAGCAGCTAACGGTTTAACTATTGTTGCTAAACAACCAGCGGATTTTGATCGTGCCAAAGGTATGAAGGTTATGGAAAATATTCTGCAAGCCAATCCAGAAATCAATGCTGTATTTGCCCATAATGATGAAATGGCATTAGGGGCATTAGAAGCAATTAAAGCCAGTAATCGTACTGGTGTAATTGTAGTTGGCTTTGACGCTACTGCGGATGCTGTAAAGGCGGTTAATGACGGCTCTTTAGCGGCAACAGTAGCGCAACAACCTAAAAATATGGGGAAAATAGCAATTGAAACTGCTAAGAAAATACTAGCGGGCGAAAGTGTAGCACCTACCATTCCCGTAGCGTTGGAATTAGTAGTAAAAAAATAGTAAAGACCTCTCAGTCTTTCTTATTCCCTAAGAAACATTTGGAAATCAGGAAAGTTGACAACTTTCCTGATTTTCTGTTATGATTTAGCCAAAAGTCCTGCAGGGATTTAGGTGAAAAAAATCGAATTATTCATTGTAGAAACATAACGATTTTATTGTCGTAAATGTAATACATAGTGAATTGAAAGGGAGGTGTTATAGTTGCAACGTATAGTTCTAGGATTGTTATTATTGATGATGTTAATGGTACCACAGACTACTAGGGCGGCAGCCCTAAGTACGGCGCCCGGTGGGGTTGAATTAACTAATCTCCGGTGGTTCGTGCACAAAGATGCAGTAGAAGGAACGAGTAAACTACGGTTGGTAATTGATGTAACAGGAGGGGTAAAAGTAGCCAGTGTGCTAAGTCAGAATAATAGTCCCCAATTGATCATTGATGTAACTGGTGGAGGCGTGGGGAAAATTGGCGATTCTGTAACACTGGATGGTGACATTGCAGACAAAGTGACATTCATTAAAAAAAATGCCGCGGCTAGCCAAATTGTTGTAGATTTATCTAATGCGATTGATGATAGTGATTATAAAGTATTTACACTGCCAAGTAATCCTGGTAGTAATAAATCTTTTCGGATAGTCATAGATATTAATAAACCAGTTCCGAAAGTGAATTATAATTTTACTGCTGGTTTAAAAGATAAGGTTATTGTTATTGATCCCGGACATGGGGGGAGCGATTCGGGTGCCATTGGCCCGGATGGTATCCAGGAAAAAAACATTACCTTGGCAATTGCGGGGAAACTAAAGGCGCTACTGGAACAGGCAGGGGCTAAAGTCATCATGACACGAGAAACCGATGTTGATGTTTATGGACCTAATGCTAGTGCGAAAGATGAATTACAGGCTAGGTCATCGGTGGCAAATGATAATAAGGCAGACGCATTTGTTTGTCTGCATATTGATGCTTTTCCAAATCCTACGGTTGGTGGTATCACTACTCATTATTATCAGAAAACTGGTTATGATGCTATGTTAGCCAGTAGTATTCAAGATCAATTTGGCAATATTAATTTTCCCGATCGGGGAGCAAAATCATCTGGCTTTTATGTATTAAAGCATACGCAAATGCCAGGAGTATTGGTGGAAATGGGCTTTATCTCTAATCCTGATGAGGAAAAGGTATTAACTACACCTCAAATTCAGCAGCAATTAGGGCAAGATATTATGCAGGGCTTAGACTCATTTTTTGCCCAAGCAGCTAGGAAAGGAGGTGGCTCCTAATGGTGAGCAGAAGAATGATTTTTGCCATATTATTTATGTTGCTGGCCACCTTGTTGGGAGGCTGTGCTGACAACGTTCCCGCATCATCAACATCATCGTTATCAGTTGCTCCTAATGAGTTAATCAAAACAGATCAGGGGCAAGGAACCATTACACCTCCCGCCTCTAATTCAACTTCACCCAGTGATCTAGAAACGATGAGTGTGACGGTGTATAATGCGACAAAAGATGCTCAGTACTTAGTTGGTGAACATCATGTTGTTCCTAAGAATGATCAGCCTGCAAAAACAGCCATAGAATTGTTAGTAGCAGGCACGAAGAATGCTGATTTGGTATCTGTTGTGCCTAGCGGTACGAAAGTGCACAATGTTTCAATCAAAGATAAAATTGCCTATGTGGATTTTAATGACAAATTGGTTAAAAACAACAATGGTGGTTCTGCATCAGAAATATTGCTGGTAGCTGCGATCGTTGACACTTTGACTGAATTTAAAGAGATACAAAAGGTGCAAATTATGGTTGATGGCAAAAAAATTGACACCATTTCAGGTCATCTGGATATTGGTGAACCACTTGGTCGTTCTGAGAAAATTATAAAAAAATAATGACAAAAGCAGCAGCCCGTCACGGGCTGCTGCTTTGTGGTAGTTTCGATTGTTCCATACAATTATTTTTCAGGTATATGACATACTATATAGGATGCATTAAAGAAAATGGTTATTCAGGATTAATGCTTGAATCTAACTGCTTTAATACAATATATACATAACTTGTGCAAGGAAGAAATATTAATATCCTATCCATAAGGACGAATGGTAACAACTTTTAGTGAATTTATGAAAATTAGGCAGGAGTTTGCCTAGCTGAGGCAGAAAACTATTATATTCAAAGCAATGATTGGGCGGTGGAAATATGGGAATTGAACAATTAGGGGAATTTACCTTGATTGACATGATAAAACAAGATACTATTAATAAAGCTGATAGCGTAGTAATTGGTATTGGTGATGATGCAGCAGTACTAAAGCCAACAGCTGAATACTTGCAATTAGTGACAACGGATATGCTGGTGGAACAGGTACACTTTGATTTGACAACTACCAATGCATGGCAACTTGGTTATAAAGCCATTGGGGTAAATTTAAGTGATATTGCAGCCATGGGAGGAATACCTCGCCATGTTGTAATTTCCATTGCACTACCTAAGGCATTAACGGTGGATTTTGTTGTCAGTTTATATGATGGTATGAAAGAAATTTGCCGTGAATTTGGTGTAAATATTGTAGGTGGGGACACAGTAGCCAGTCCTCACGGACTGGTTATTAATGTGACAGTCATGGGTGAGGTGCAGCCAGTTTCCCTCCAGCGTCGCTCGGGGGCGAGTGAGGGTGAATTGGTTGTAGTTACAGGAACGCTAGGAGATTCAGGCTGTGGATTAGAGCTATTGACGCAGGGCAATTGGCAAGATTACGATTTTGCATTGCCTCTGGTGAACAGGCACTTGATGCCGCGTCCACAGGTGTTAGCAGGTTCCCTGCTGGCTGCTGGCGGCTCCACTAGTATGAATGATATTAGTGATGGTCTAGCCAGTGAAGTGAATGAAATTGCGGCTGCTAGTCAGGTTGGTATGCGTATTTATGAGGAAAAGTTGCCCTTTTCTCCGGAACTACAAGCAGGGGCTAAGCTGTTAGAGAAATCTGTAGCTGATTATGCCTTATATGGGGGCGAAGATTATCAATTGGTATTTACAATTGCCCCTGAACAATTTAAACTAGTAGCGCAAGTCGCTATGAATACTAACCTGACTGTTATCGGTGAAGTAACTCATCAGAGTCAAGGCGTGGTATTGGTGGCGCGGGACGGATCTACTTCAGCACTAGAGGCAAAAGGTTATAACCATTTTCGTTAGGAGGATTTACATTTCATGTTGGAGTTTAAAACAAAGTCGCCAGAAGAAACCTATACTTTTGGGGAGCAGTTGGCAAAGGTGTTAGGTGCAGGGCAAGTAGTTTGTTTAGCAGGTGATTTAGGAGCTGGCAAAACCCTGTTAGTGCAGGGGTTAGCTAACTCTTTAGGAATAGAAGATGTTGTCAATAGTCCAACATTTACAATTTTGAATGTATATGAAGCAGGTTTCCCCATTTATCATTTTGACTTATATCGCCTAGATTATGCAGAGCAATTATTTGATATCGGTTTTTATGAATATACAGCTGCTCAGGGGCTATCTATTATTGAATGGCCAGATAAATTTCCTGAAGAGTTGCCGGAAGAACATTTGTGGATTGATATAAAAAATGGTGAAAATACGGATGAACGCATACTCAGTGTGCGGCCTCAGGGTAATGTTTATCAAGGGATTTGTGAGGAGTTGAAGAGAATATGCCCATTCTTGGGATAGAAACAGCTACATTAGTATCCAGTGTGGCGATAGCCACGGAGAATAACTTACTTGCTGAAATTACGCTGCAAACGAAACAAACTCATTCGGAATTATTAATGCCCCATATTGCGAAAATATTAGATATGGCGGGCATAAACAAAACGGATCTAAAGGCAATAGCGGTAAGTATTGGCCCAGGTTCCTTTACCGGACTTCGTATTGGGCTCGCAACCGCTAAGGCTCTTTCTTATGCCCTCAAGATTCCTCTCGTTGGAGTCCCTACCTTGGAAGCTTTGGCTTATGGTTGCCCTGTTCCTGGTGCCATGTTAGCGCCGATGTTAGATGCGCAAAAAGGGAATGTATATCAGGCGGTATTTGAATGGCAAGATGGTCAGTTAAAGGAAGTTATGCCAGTAACGGTTATGGACATTCATGAGGCATTGGAGCGGTTGACTAAGTATCAGGCTCCTGTGTTGGTAATGGGTGAAGCTGCCGTACTACATAAAGAAAAAATTCAACAGGTTGGGGAAAATTTAGTGCTGGCAGCACCCCATGTTGTGATTGGGCGAGCGGGGAGTATCGCAGGACTAGGACAAATCATGATGAAACAAGGTATCAGCCATGATCTTATGGCCCTCGAACCTGTATATATCAGACGTTCCGAAGCAGAAGTATTGTGGGAACGTCGCCATGGAGTTACGGTATGACTGCAGTTTCCATAAGGCGTATGAATGAGATGGATATTGATGGCGTGTTGGCAGTAGAACAGCAGGCTTTTACCGTGCCCTGGTCACGGGACGGTTTTGTAAATGAAATGAAAAATGAATTATCTCATTACATCGTGATGGTTCATGAGGGGAAAATTATCGGCTATGCAGGCATGTGGCTCATTGTCGATGAAGCTCACGTTACCAATGTGGCAATGTTAGCCGAGTATCGCGGGCAAAAGCTGGGCGAAAAACTAATGGCAACGTTAATAGAACGTGCCAAAGAGCGGGGCGCCCTAAGTATGACCTTAGAGGTGCGCGCGTCGAATACGGTAGCCAAAGGATTGTATGCTAAATTTGGCTTTGTATCTCGGGGAGTCAGACGTAATTATTATGCAGAGACAGGGGAAGATGCACTAGTGATGTGGTGTGATCAATTGCCGTAAAAGTGCAAAAAAAGAACCACTTTCGTGGTTTATAGGGTGATTGCTAATGCTTATAATATGTAGGTCATAAATAAAATGTTACACAAAGGAGCCCTTTGTTTTGGAAGAATATGAAGAAAAAACTACTAAACCATGTTTAATTTTGGCATTAGAAACCAGTTGTGACGAAACATCAGCCTCCGTAATTGCTGATGGACGCAGGATCTTGTCCAATGTAATTTCTTCTCAGATACCAGTACATCAAAAATTTGGTGGTGTTGTGCCAGAGATTGCCTCACGCAAGCATATTGAAAATGTAATTCCAGTCGTGAATCAAGCCTTACAGGAGGCGGGGGTTACCCTTAAGGATATTACAGCGATTGGTGTTACCCATGGTCCTGGTTTAGTAGGGGCCTTGTTAGTTGGGGTGGCCGTAGCCAAAGCGTTATCTTTTGCCAATGACATCCCTCTCATTGGTGTTAATCATTTAGAAGGGCATATTTTCGCCAATTTTTTATCCAATATTTCCTTAGAACCGCCATTTATGGCTTTAGTCGTATCTGGGGGGCACACTTCCTTGGTTCATGTGAAGGGGTATAATGACTTTGAATTGTTAGGTCAGACGCGGGATGACGCTGCTGGTGAAGCCTTTGATAAAATTGCCCGTGTAATGAAAATGCCTTATCCTGGGGGACCGTATATTGATCGGTTAGCAGCTACTGGGAATCCAGAAGCCATTCCTTTTCCGAGGGCACTAACCGGGCGGGATAATTTTGAATTTAGTTTTAGTGGGTTAAAGTCAGCAGTACTGAACTATCTGAATAGTGCTGCTCAGCGTGGTGAAGAAATCAATCATGCCGATGTAGCAGCTAGTTTTCAGGCTGCTGTTGTGGATGTATTAGTGAGTAAGGCTCTGCAGGCTGCTAGTAAATGTGGTGTAAAGCAAGTTGTGCTGGCTGGTGGTGTAGCCGCCAATAGCGGTCTAAAACTCAAATTAGCACAAGGATGTGCCACAGCAGGGGTGAACCTGTACTATCCAGAAATGATATTGTGTACGGATAATGCAGCGATGATTGGCTGCCGAGCTTATTATCAATATTTGGCGGGCAATTATGCAGATTTGCATTTAAATGCCATACCATCTTTAAAGTTAGGTAGTGGCTGTTAGTAAAGAATGTGAATAAATTTGGCGGAGGTCATTATGGTAGCAGCAGGAGATATTTGTCGAAAAACAACTGCATTAGCCCCGGCTCAAATTGCAGTTGTGAATACTATTTGTTCCATATTGGGATTGGCCAGCGATTTGTCTCATGCCCAGGTTACTGTATATACCAAAGCATGCAATGAAACAAAATTGGTGATCGTAGCGCAAGTTAAGCCTAATACTAGTTTTGTACAACAGAAGGCTAGTTCCTTGGGAACTATGATCAATGCCTATGAAGAACCTCTAGTTTGGCGAACCATTACGACAGGTGAGGTAATTGGTGGGCAACGGGAATGGGCACTGGGCATGTGGATGGAAATGCAAGTTTATCCCGTCCGGGATACGAGTGGCAGTGTGATTGCTGCTGTTAGCTTTGAAGCCAGTCAGGAAGAAGGGCGGGCCGCCGGACATCAGTTGTTAGTGGAAACAGCACAGCTCATGCTTGCCACCGTCAAAACTCCCATTAGTAGCAAAATGTATCGTTCTTTATCCGCTGGCGATGGCATTATCATTGTGGATGAGCAGGGGAAAATTATTTTTGCAAATTCAGCAGCGGATAGTATTTATAAGGTACTTGGTGTGGGCTGTATTACGGGACGCCGAATTTATGAACGCCAAGTCTATATGGCAATTGCACAGAAAGTTATGACAGGTCAAGAAACTTATGAAGCAGAGCTGTTGGTAGGCAAGATGACCTTAATGCAACGTGGGATTCCCATTGTCTTGAATGGGGTTAGCGTATGTACCGTAGTGATTATGACCGATTTTACCGAACTAAAAAAGAAAGAAAAAGAATTACTCATCAAATCGGCGGTGATTCAAGAAATACACCATCGAGTGAAAAATAATTTGCAAACTATTGCTAGTCTACTACGTCTGCAGGCTCGACGAACCAAGTCAGAGGAAGTAAAAGCAGCCTTGCGGGAAAGTGTGAATCGTATTGCTAGTATCTCCGTTGTGCATGAATTTTTATCACAACAAGATGCTGAGTTTATTGATGTGGCAGAAGTGACAAAGAATATTTTGGAACTGGTGATTCAGAATATGCTAGAACCAGATTTTAATTTACAAACTAGCTTCAATGGGCAGACCGTTATTTTGCCCTCTGAACAGGCCAGTAGTTTGGCTCTAGTCATTAATGAATTGATTCAAAACTCCATTGAACATGGTTTTACAGGTCGGCAAGAGGGAGTAATTGGTGTGGAAATTGCTACGCTAGTTGATACCTATAAAATTGAAATCTATGATAATGGTATTGGAATGCCGCCAGATTTTAATCCTCAAGCGTCGAATAGTCTGGGACTACAAATTGTACGGACGCTCATTGAAAGTGATGTTGGCGGGACTTTTGCCATGTATAATGATAAAGGTACTCATGCCTGTATTACAATTCCCCGTAAAATAGAGGGAGGAATGTAAGTATGCAATCTTTGCGAATTATTATTGCTGATGATGAATCAATTATTCGAATGGATTTGAAAGAAATGTTAGAAGAAGCTGGGCACGTGGTGATCGCTGAAGCATCCAATGGTGTCAAGGCTTTGGAGTTAGTTCGCGGGCAGAAACCCGATTTGGTCATTATGGATGTTAAAATGCCGGAAATGGATGGGATTACAGCCGCTAAAATAATTTCCAACGAAAAGATTGCTCCCGTATTACTATTGACGGCCTTTAGCCAAAAAGATATTGTAGATAAGGCCAAGGACTCCGGGGTACTGGCCTATTTAGTAAAACCGGTAAAAGAAGAAAGTTTGTTTCCCGCTATGCAGATTGCCTTATCTCGTTTTCAAGAATTTGCAGAATTAGAACAGGAACTAGAAAATGTGAAAAATTCCTTAGAGACGAGGAAAATTCTTGACCGCGCGAAAGGAATCTTGATGGATACTTATAATCTTACTGAGACAGAGGCATATCGGCGCATTCAACAGTATAGTATGAGTAAAAGGAAAGCAATTAAAGATGTAGCCGAAGCCATTGTTGGCGCTTCAAAAAAACGAACATAACGTAAGAAATAAGTATTTTGCATAGCTTTTTATGAAAAATACTTATTTTTTTTCTGAAACACTTGCTTTTTCTTGGTTAATTTTATATCATGAAGTAAGTGATTAGCACTCGCTACTACCGAGTGCTAACAGCAGCGTTACTAAATTACAGATCACAAGGAGGTTACTTACATGATTAAGCCGTTAGGTGACAAAGTAGTCATTAAAGTTCTAGAAGGCGAAATGAAAACTAAGAGTGGTATCGTACTACCTGATACTGCTAAAGAAAAACCACAAGAGGGTCAAGTTGTTGAGGTTGGTACAGGCAAAATGCTAGAAAATGGTACTCGTGTTGCCCTTGATGTAAAAGTTGGCGACAAGATTATTTTCTCAAAATATGCTGGTACTGAAGTGAAATTTGAAGGGCAAGATTATCTAATCGTAAGTGAAAGAGATATTCTTGCAATTGTAGAATAATAAAATTACTTAGGAGGCATACATAACAATGGCAAAACAAATATTGTTTGATGAAGAAGCACGTCGCGCTTTAGAGAGAGGCGTAAATGCTCTTGCTAATGCGGTAAAAGTTACCTTGGGACCTAAAGGACGTAATGTCGTTCTTGATAAAAAATTTGGTGCTCCAACTGTTACTAACGATGGTGTAACCATTGCTCGTGATATTGATTTGGAAGATCCGTTTGAAAATATGGGAGCACAACTTGTAAAAGAAGTTGCTACCAAAACTAATGATGTTGCTGGTGATGGTACTACTACAGCTACCCTGCTAGCACAAGCTATGATTCGCGAAGGCATGCGCAATGTAGCTGCTGGCGCTAATCCAATGATCATCAAAAAAGGTATCGAAAAAGCCGTAAAAGCTTTAGTAGAAGAAATTAAAAAATCTGCTAAAAAAGTAGAAAGCAAAGCAGCGATTGCACAAGTTGCTTCCATCTCTGCTGCTGACGAAGAAATCGGTAACCTAATTGCCGAAGCTATGGAAAAAGTGGGTAAAGACGGTGTTATCACTGTTGAAGAATCCAAAGGTATGGGTACTAGCCTGGATGTAGTGGAAGGTATGCAATTTGATCGTGGCTACATTTCTCCTTACATGGTTACTGATACTGACAAAATGGAAGCAGTGTTAAATGATCCTTACATTTTGATCACTGATCGCAAAATCGGCGCTATTGCAGACTTATTGCCTACACTAGAAAAAGTAGTACAACAAGGTCGCGAACTTTTGATTCTTGCTGAAGATATTGAAGGCGAAGCATTAGCTACTTTGGTTGTGAATAAATTACGTGGTACTTTCAAAGCTGTAGCTGTAAAAGCTCCTGGTTTTGGTGATCGCCGTAAAGCAATGTTAGAAGATATTGCTACTCTTACTGGTGGTACAGTAGTGACTGAAGAAATTGGTCGTAAGCTTGATACAGTTGAGCTTGTTGACCTTGGTCGTGCTCGTCAAGTACGTGTTACGAAAGAAGAAACTACGATTATCGATGGCGCTGGTGATGCAACTGTCATCAAAGCTCGTGTTGGCCAAATTAAAGTACAAATCGAAGACAGCACTTCTGATTTCGATAAAGAAAAATTGCAAGAACGTCTTGCTAAATTGGCTGGCGGCGTAGCTGTTATCCAAGTTGGTGCAGCTACTGAAGTTGAATTGAAAGAAAAGAAATATCGCATCGAAGATGCTCTGAATGCAACTCGCGCTGCAGTAGAAGAAGGTATCGTAGCTGGTGGTGGTACTACTTTCATCGATATTCTACCTGCACTTGATAGCATTGAGGCTACTGGTGATGAATTAACTGGTGTGAACATCGTAAGACGCGCAATTGAAGAGCCTGTACGTCAAATCGCTCACAATGCAGGTTGTGAAGGTTCCATCGTTGTAGAAAATGTTAAAAAGGCTGGTAAAGGTTTTGGCTTCAATGCTTTGACTGAAAAATATGTAGATATGATTGCTGCTGGGATTGTTGATCCTGCTAAAGTAACTCGTTCTGCATTACAAAACGCAGCGAGCATTTCTGCAATGGTCTTGACTACTGAAACTCTAATTGCTGATAAGCCTGAAAAAGACGGTGGCGCAGGCGCTGCTGGCATGGGCGGTATGGGCGGCATGGGTGGTATGGGCGGCATGGGCGGCATGATGTAATAAAGGTCTCGTAAACCTTTGCTTTATAAGGGTTTATGGCATGAAAACGCCGATTAGTACCATTTTAGTACCCGAATTAGTAAAAGAATAGAAGCTGTTCATGAGTTTTCTAAACTGGTGAACAGCTTCTTTTTTTTGCATACTAGTGCTACAATTAATATGAGATGGTTGATAAGAATGGTGTTAATGTTAATAAATGGTCTTATTTTTAATTGAGGGGAAAAAATATTTTTAAATTATAGTAGAAGGGATAAATAGTCATTGTTTTGTCACATTTTCGTGTTATGGTTGAGATAATAAACAATAAGGTGGCCAAGCTCATGAACAACATTACTAAAAAAATCATTGTTTACGTAATCGTTGGGGCATTGCAAATAGGCCTAGGCGCATCCGTAATCGAAGCTTCACCGCAATATAAAGGATTAGCCGCAATGCAGCAACAAGATGATGACCAAGATCGGCACGAGGCAGAACGCATTGAAAATGAACGACACGAACGCGCCATGGAACGGCGTCCCAATGAGAGTGATCGGGAGTGGGAGGAACGGCAAAATCGCGAAAATGAACGACATGAAAGAAATTTAGCCCGCATTGCCCATACGATTTGGGGGTAGTTTAGGAGAGGTACAACGTAAGCATAATAAGCTAAACTGAAATAGGTAAGCCATTAAGATAAACCAATGGGATATGATGAGAGTGCCAATCATCATATCCCATTGGTTTATTTGATAGGTTTGTCATTACGTGCCTGTATATAGGTTGCACTACGGAATTAGCATTTATATTGGTGATCTCCCATTCATGACGATTGCCTTGTAAAAAATTTAATGCAACCTATGTAAATGAAGGTTACACTACAATAAAAAACGTAATGTAACATAAGGGAGAGCGAAGTCAAAGGCAAAATTACATTGGTGAGGAATTTATTAAAGATTGTCACTGTTTGCGACTTTAACTTTGTATAAATCTTTTAGTAGAAAACTCATTAATGTAAGGTTTTCAGGTGTATCATCCACAACAAGGATAGAGTCTTTCTTGTTTTCCATATTGCCCATAAAATCCTCCGTTTTAAGTCTTAGAGATCAATAGCGTGTAAAAAAATCCATTATAAACTAAAAGGTTCGATAAATACCAACAATATCCTTCATTATTAGAAAGATCATAATTGTAATGTCTCATTGGTTACAGTGAAAAATGTGGAGAGGGCTGGTGAAAGCCACTTGTCTTTATGATAGGCTACTTGAGCAAAAATCCCCAAGTCAGGACCTATCCAATTTAGATTGACCAACTGTCCAGTTGTTATTTCGTTGGTTACGGCAATCGTCGGTAGTAGGGTAATACCTAGGCCGCTAATCGCACATTGTTTCATCGCACTTACGCTACTAAAATCCAGTATCGAAGCTGGATAGACGCCGGCCTTGGCTAAGATATTTTCAAAAACAATACGATAACTGCAACCATATTCACTTAAAATTAAACTTTCATTATGTAGATCAAGGGGGTCGACAGTGCCTTTTTTTACTAAAGGGTGGTCAGCGCCAGCGACAAGTACCATTGGTTCTGGAAATAAAGTGTGAGTTATTAATTCGGGGTGTGATACTTCTTGCTGTAAAAAAAATGCGATATCGATGAGATGTGTTCGCAGCCAATAATCAAAATCACTGCATGTTCCAGTCTTTAATGCAATTTTCACATGGGGGCAACGTTTACGATATTCTTGTAGCAGGATTGGTAGTCGCAGCACACATAAAGATTCTGGTGCACCGATGGTAATCGAACCAGTAGGAGTAACCGACCCAGAAACAGCTTCTTTAGCAACGAGTGATAGATGTAAAATTTGTTTGGCGTAGGTTAAGAAACATTTTCCTTCACTGGTTAATACTACATTTTTTCCTAAACGCTCGAAAAGTTTGGTATTTAGTTCTTGTTCTAGGATTTGTATTTGGGTACTAATACTGGATTGGGAATAGCCTAATAGCTTGCCTGCATGTGTAAAACTAGCGGTATTGGCAACAGCGCAAAAAGCCTGCAATTGACGAAATTCCATTTTTTGTTCACTCCTATCAAATAAATTGATAAAGGAAATCTTAACTATCAATTTTACGGATGTATATACAGTATGATAAAATACTTTTGAGAAAACGTCTAGTAATTTTCAATGAGTGTTGATGGAAGGAGCTTGTGATGGGGAATTTAAAAAGAAATATATCTTGGGTGCAAGGAGCAGCACTCACAATTGGAGCAGTACTGGGGTCAGGAGTGCTGATTTTACCAGTGGCAACGGCACAATTAGCGGGGCCAGCAGCATTAGTCAGCTGGCTAGTTATGGGATTATTATCCATACCGTTAGCTATGACATTGGGGAATTTAGGAGCAAAGTATCCGGATGCTGGTGGGATTGCAGCATATGCTAGGCGAGCGTTTGGCGATCGGATTGGAGCTGCTGCGGGGATCCTGTTTTTGGGCACGGTGCCGATGGGGGCTCCCATTTGTGCATTAATTGGAGCAAACTATCTAAAGGTGTTATTTTCATTAAGCTCGTTACAAGTTGTATTGGTGGCAATTGCCATGCTAATTATGGCAATCGCTTTTAATTATCGGGGGATTCAACTATCGGGAAAAGTTCAAGTGTCGGTCGTTGGCGCGGTGGCAATTGTATTATTGGCAGCGGTAGCGTCAGCCTTGCCCTACGTTAAGCAGGAAGCTTTTTCACCCTTTGCACCTCATGGTGTTGCACCGATTGGGGTAGCTATGGCCATGTTATTTTGGGCATTTGTCGGCTGGGAAATGATTGTCCATTTGGCCGAGGAGTTTGAAAATCCTGAGCGTGATATTCCGTTGAGTTTAGGGGTTTCTATTATTGTAATTAATATTATGTATCTGTCAGTCGCCTTTGTTACGATTGGCACAACAGCCTATCAGGGGCCCGCCAATGCTACAGCTTTAGCTGGGATGATCGGTAGAGGGTGGGGGCAATGGGCTGGCGCGGTGACGGGGATAGTAGGATTTTTGGCCTGCTATGGTACCATTCATACTTATGTTGCAGGTTTTTCCCGTCTTGTTTATGCTCAATCGCGCGCGGGTGACTTCCCCCCATATTTTGCTGCCTTACATAAGGAATTTCATACTCCTCATCGTGTACTGTTGACTCTACTGCCGATTGTCATCGCGGTTATTTTGATCAATTACTGGTTGGATTTGGATATCGGAGTATTGATTCAATTCCCAGGTGCAATTTTTATTGCCCTATATATAATAGGCATGTCAGCAGCAATAAAACTACTACCTCGGGGAGAGAAGACTTGGTGTTTTGCGATGATTGCACTTGCTTTATGTTGTGGGATTTATTTGTTTACTGGTTGGATTGGATTATATCCTATTGGCCTCGGGACTATTGGGTGGTTTGCAAAGCGGCATCAAGAAAATTTGCGTGATCATACTTCATTGCCTCAATGCGCAATACGCGATACAAATAGTTAGGCATCTTCAAAAAATAACTAGTCAGATTCTGGTCTGTTTTTCGCTAGCCTTCATCACGATAACCCTTACATAGCCGACTATGTGCAGGTTATCATTCTTTGCCTAGCACAAAATATCCTCAGAATTTTTGACTACTTATTTTCTTTCAGATGCCTTAGGATAAACTTTCATAATTTCCTCTTTTTACGCATACATACATAGTGTATGTGGTAGAAAGGGGGGGGAAGATATAATTATAAATATAAAAAAATTATTTAATTATCGACATTTATTTTTTGGTGTTGTAGGATTATTTGCGATTGGCGCCATGTATATTCAAGTGTCTCAATTGATTTCTGAGGGACCGATGGCCATTGCAAGTACGCGCACCGAAAAGAAGGTAGTGGCATTAACCTTTGATCACTCCTGGGGAAATACCTTCACGCCATCGATTCTTGATACCTTAAAGAAAAATAATATCAAAGCTACTTTTTTCATTATGGGACCATGGGCGCAAAAATATCCAGATGTGGCAAAACGGATGGTAGCGGATGGACATGAAATTGCAAGTCATGGTTATCGGCATCAGAATTATGGAGACATGACGCGGGAGTGGGTAAAAGAAGACATTGAGAAGTCCCATGCGTTGATTAAAGAAGTAACGGGTGTAGATGCTAAGCTGATTCGTCCACCAAATGGTCATTATAGTAAACAATCTTTACAGGTTGCAGATGAACTAGGCTATCGCACCATTATTTGGAGTATCGACTCACTCGATTGGAAAAACCCTGGGCGGGATGTAATTGTGGATCGAGTAGTAAAACGCCTAAAACCTGGTGGCATTATTCTCATGCATGCTTCGGATACGCCAGTACAGACAGCGGAAGCCTTGCCAATTTTAATCGAAAAGATAAAAGCCCAAGGTTATGAAATCGTCACCGTTGGTGAATTGCTCGATCAATATTCCGAAAATGGTATACAACGACATTGATGAGGGTTGCATGATGGCAATCCTTTTTTGCTATATAAGTATGGCATTTTTTATATTTTAGCAGGGAATTGTAGATTATATCACGAAGATATATAAGTTACATAATAGGATAATAAATTTAATAAACTACCATCATATGATGATAAGGTGGCGCAGAATATAATGGATATTGTAAATAACGCTTCGGAAAAAATACGTAGGGGTGAACGCTTGAATTTTGCGGAGGCCCTGGCGTTATACGAACAAGAAGACTTATTGAAATTGGCAGGTTTAGCGCGGATTGTTAAAGAACGCAAATCCGGGCACAATGTATATTACAATGTGAATCGGCATATTAATTTGACAAATATTTGCGTGTCAGGTTGTCCGTTGTGTGCTTTTGGTTGTACTGCTGATGAAAAAAGAGCCTATGTTATGGAATTGGCAGAAGTGAGTGCCATTGTTCGCCAGACGGCACTAGATACGCCTGATATTAGCGAAATACATATGGTGAGTGCTTTACACCCTGATAAAGCCTTTGACTACTATTTGGATATTGTAGCTGCGGTCAAAGAATTTTTACCGAAGGTGCATTTGAAAGCCTTCACTCCTGTGGAAATCGTACATTTTGCCAAAATTTCTGGACTTAGCATTTATACTGTTTTAGAACAATTAAAGGCTGCTGGTCTTGATTCCTTGCCAGGTGGTGGAGCGGAAATTCTGGATGATCGTGTACGTAACATCATTTGCCCCAAGAAGGCGACTACAACTGAGTGGATTGAGGTTATCACCACGGCCCATGGCCTAGGAATACCCACCAATGCCACTATGCTATATGGCCATGTGGAAACCATTGAAGAACGGATTAGGCATTTAATCACACTAAGGGATATTCAGGATCAAACTGGTGGTTTTCAGGCTTTTGTATCTTTTCCTTTTCATCCTGCTAACACTGGTTTTAGTGAGCTTAAGCGGGCAACATCGTGGGAAGATTTAAAAATGATTGCCTTGGCACGTTTGGTACTGGACAATTTTGATCATATTAAGGCTTTTTGGATGATGTTAACCTTGCCTATTGCCCAGTTAGCATTGACTTTTGGTGCTGATGATTTAGATGGTACCGTGGTAGAGGAAAAAATTATTCATGCCGCAGGGGCGACAACAAAAACAGGCATTACAAAAACTGAAATTATTAATCTTGTTGCCGAAACTGGTTATCAAGCAGTGGAGCGTGATACCTTTTATCGCCCATTAGAATGTAAAAGTGGGGTGAAATCATATGAATAAACCAAGCTTAGGGGATATTAATTTTATTAATTGCTTGCCCTTGCATTATGGATTGGTGCAGGGAGGGTTTGGCAAGTCTGTAGATGTTAAGCCAGGAATACCAGCTCAGCTAAATAGTTTAGTGGTTGCAGGCGAACTGAATGTAAGCCCAGTGTCATCTATCATTTATGGGAAACATAGTGAGAAATTATTGTTATTGCCAGATGTATCCATTAGCGCTAACGGTGGGCTGCAAAGTATCCTGTTAGTTTCAAAGCAACCGATCAGTGAGCTAAAACAGTCTCGTATTGCACTCACGGCAAAGTCAGCAACCTCCCATGGTCTGCTTAAAATCATTATGCATCATGCTTATCAAGCTGCTCCTGAATATTTTATCAGCCCTTTGTCTCTTGAGGAGGGGGTGCTGGATAATGCTCAGGCCGTATTGTTTATTGGTGATGATGCTTTGTATGCGTATCATCATCGTCTACCTGGCTATCATTATTATGATTTAGGTGATGAATGGCGCAAGCTGACAGGGCTGGCCATGGTTTATGCTGTATGGGTGGTGAATCGTGAATTTGCTACTGGGAATGCAGAGTTAGTGCAAATGATATATGAGCAAGTGACGGGAGCTTTTGCCTATGGTTTATCACATTTGCCAGCGGCAGCAGAGACGTTAGTAGGTAAATGTGCTTTTAGCACTGAGCAACTAATCAATTATATTAACTTGTTAAATTATGAATTTACTCCTGCCCATGAGCAGGCGTTATTGACCTATTATACGTTGGCACAGGGCCTAAATTTAATCGATAAAGTACCAGAAATTGAGTTTGTAAAGGTGATGAAATGAGCGAAATACTAACAACACAGGAAGGCTTAGGCATGCTAATGACTGGTGACGTTCTGGAACTAGGCCAGGCCGCCCATGCTGTACGTCAAAACATGCATCCAGGTAATACCGTTACATTTGTAATTGATCGAAATATTAACTATACAAATATCTGCACTAGCCAATGTCGCTTTTGCGCTTTTTACCGTCCAGAGGGACATGCTGAGGGCTATACCCTATCACAGGAGGTTATTTTTGATAAGCTGCAAGAGACTATTGCAGCCGGTGGTACGCAAGTCATGTTGCAAGGTGGTCTCAATCCTCAGTTGGGCTTAGATTATTATATTAATTTATTACAGTTTATTAAGAAAAATTTTGATATTACCATTCACTCTTTTTCGCCAGCGGAAATAGTACATATTGCCAAGCAGGAAGGCTTGTCGGTAGTGGACACCCTGTCCAAGCTCAAGGCTGCAGGGTTAGATTCCCTGCCCGGTGGTGGGGCAGAAATTTTGGTAGATGCAGTACGGCAACGGGTTAGTCCCAAGAAGATTAGTGCGGGTGATTGGTTAGCGGTTATGGAAGCCGCTCATAGCGTAGGATTAGAAACCACCGCTACCATGGTGATTGGTATGGGAGAAACCTATGCTGAGCGTATGGAACATATGGAAAAGATCCGAAAATTGCAGGAAAAAACCGGTGGGTTTAGAGCCTTTATTATTTGGTCTTACCAGCCAGGGAATACGGAAATGGGTGGTGAGAAAATCTCCGCCTGGGATTATTTAAAGACCTTATCCGTGGCTAGGCTTTATTTTAATAATATTAAACATATCCAAGGGTCGTGGGTTACCCAGGGGCAAAATATTGGGCAATTGACTCTGGCCTTTGGGGCTAATGATTTGGGTAGCATTATGCTAGAGGAAAATGTGGTAAGGGCTGCTGGTACGGCCTATGAAATGTCCGTGAATAAGATGGTGGATTTAATTAAAGCTACGGGGAAAACACCAGCGCAACGTGATACTCAGTATCATATTATAAAAACATTCTAATGAGGAGAATTAACATGGATATACAAGTTGAATATGCAGTGATTGGCGGTTCGGGTACTTTATCAAGTAATTTCCCTTTAGGGGCCAATGATCCTGGTGTGGTACTGATTGATGATGATTTACAGTTTGCCACCCCTTATGGTTTAAGTCCTAATTTTAGGCTGTTTAGTGTGGATGGCAAGCAAGTACTGACCTGCAAAATGCATGGTTGGCGCAGTGGAGTGAGTCGCGCTGATGCCTCACGGCAAATATTTTGGGTATTTCGTGAAGCTGGCGTAAAACGCATTATCAGTGAAGGTGGTGTAGGGACAGCGAACCATTTGCTTGATCCACGAGATTTTATGATTCCTGATGATTATCTGGATTTTTCCGTGCGGAAAGATGTGGAGCTTGATGGGAAATATCTACTGGTTATGCGGGATTCTCTGTGCGCTGAAATTCGTAGTACCCTAGTGGAAAAAACCCGTGAGAATTATCAGGGCCGAATTTTTACGCGGGGGATTTATGCTAATACGGATGGTCGCCATTTTGAAAGCCCTGCGGAAGTGGCGATGATGAAAGGACATGCTGATATTATTGGACAGAGCATTTGTCCGGAAGTTTATTTAGCCCGGGAAATTGGCGCATGTTATGCGGGACTTTATTATGTTGTAAATTATGGTGAAGGGCTAGTAGCGGAATGGTCTCATCAAGATTTGAAAGATATTTTTTATGATGATGCGCCCATGATTAGCCGCATTATTATCGATACCATTCGCTCTTTATCTACCAGTGGAAAATGCGAATGTGCTGATTTGCGTAAAGAAACATTGCTAAAGGGTATTTACAATCAGTAATGTTATGTGCTATATTTTGATTTAATATTTAAACGTAGGAGGGCTATTTTCGAACATGGAGAATAAGCAAAATGAATTAATTCTAATTATGGACTTTGGTGGTCAATATAGTCAGTTGATTGCCCGCCGTATTCGCGAGTGTGGCGTATACTGTGAAATCGTATCTTTTAAGACAACCATTGAAAAAATTAAATCCATGCACCCCAAAGGAATTGTTTTTTCTGGTGGCCCTTCCAGTGTATATGCGGAGAAGGCTCCTAAATGTGATCCTGGAGTATTCGAACTTGGTATTCCTGTATTTGGAATTTGCTATGGTATGCAGTTAACGGCCTATACTTTAGGCGGTGTGGTTGCTCATTCTGACTCCCGTGAATATGGCAACACTCATTTGACTATTGACAAGAATACCGACCTGTTTGCAGAACTTGGCTCTGAAACACAAGTATGGATGAGTCACGGTGATTATATTGAAAAGGCACCTGCTAGCTTTGTAGTGACTGCTCATACGGCAGGTACGCCAGTTGCAGCGATGGCCAATGTAGAACGTGATATTTATGGTGTACAGTTCCATCCTGAGGTAGTACATACCCCTGAAGGCATGAAAATGCTGAAAAGCTTCTTATTTGGTATTTGCAAGTGTAGTGGTGATTGGAATATGGGCTCCTTTGTCGATAATGCCATTGCTGCTATTCGTAAACAAGTGGGCAACAAACGTGTATTATGTGCATTAAGTGGTGGTATTGATTCTTCTGTGGCAGCAGTGCTGGTACATCGTGCAGTTGGTGATCAATTAACTTGTGTATATGTAAATCATGGTTTTATGCGTAAAAATGAGTCGGAACAGGTTCTTAAAACTTTCCGTGATGAATATAACATTAATTTGGTATATGCAAATGTAGCCGATCGCTTCTTGGCGCGGGTTGCGGGCGTTACGGAACCAGAACAAAAACGTAAGATTATTGGTGAAGAATTTATTCGCGTATTTGAAGCCGAAGCAAATCAATTAGGCGAGATCGACTTTTTGGTACAAGGCACCTTGTATCCTGACGTAATTGAGAGTGGTACGGATACCGCAGCGGTGATTAAAAGTCATCACAATGTAGGTGGCTTACCTGAAGATATTAAATTTGCGTTGGTTGAACCGTTACGTGACTTGTTCAAAGATGAAGTGCGTGGCTTAGCGAGAGAACTTAATTTACCAGAAGAAATCGTTTGGCGTCAACCTTTCCCAGGTCCTGGTCTTGCCATTCGTATCATTGGTGAAATTACGGAAGAACGTCTGAACATCCTGCGGGAAGCCGATGCGATTGTTCAGGAAGAAATTAAAAGTGCTGGCTTATATCGTAAGGTATGGCAAGCTTTCGCTATCCTACCTGCTATGAAAAGTGTAGGCGTTATGGGTGATGAACGCACTTATGACTATACCGTTGGATTACGCATTGTATCCAGTGAAGATGGCATGACTGCTGACTGGGTAAGAATGCCTTATGAAGTACTAGATCAAATTTCCCGCCGTATTGTTAATGAAGTAAAAGGCGTGAATCGCATCGTATATGATATCACTTCTAAACCACCATCCACGATTGAGTGGGAGTAACCAATAAAAGCCTGCAAATTCTTGAGTAATTGAGGATTTGCAGGCTTGCTTTTTTATATAGCATATTAAAATAAACAAAAGTTTCCCATACGCGTTAGACACGCAAACGGGAAACTTTTATTTTTTTTTTATTTTACAGTTACCTAGAATTTTCATTATATGTACGTATAAAGAAAGGGAGGTGAGATACTGGTTCACTAAGAAACGCCTTACAAATAACGAGCATCACATGATAAGGCAGCTATTAATAAAAAGGAGTGGAAGGATAATGACAAAAAGAATTTATTCACTTAGGAAGGACAAGGTTGACTTACGGGATCATATTTTTAAGGGGGTAGCGGTGTCAAGTAAACTGCCCAAAAGCGTTGATATGCGTTCTCAAATGTCCCCTATCGTGGATCAGGGACAATTAGGTTCTTGTACTGCTAATGCAATCGCTAGTGGGTTGCGGGAATATCTGGAGCTGAAAAATAAGGATGCCTATGTACCATTGTCCAGATTGTACTTGTACTGGCATGAACGTGACATGGAAGGAACAGTAGATTCGGATGCGGGTGCTGAGATTAGAGACGGCATGAAAGTGTTAACTAATCTAGGCGTATGCCCAGAGGTTGATTTTCCCTATGATATTAGTACGTATCAAAATACGCCAAGTGCACAGAGCGAAGCCGATGCTGGACAGTATAAAATAGCGCAATATAGCAGAGTAACTGATCTTACAGCATTAAAAACATCATTGTCCCTGAGTTATCCAGTTGTAATAGGGTTTAATGTGTATTCATCTTTTGAATCAGATGAAGTAGCACAAACAGGGATTGTTCCTTTGCCCCAAGATGGAGAAGAATTACTTGGTGGTCATGCGGTTTTAGCTGTTGGTTATGATGAGTCTACCTCCTATGTGATTTGCCGCAATTCATGGGGTGCAGATTGGGGAGATAAAGGCTACTTCTATCTTCCATATAGTTTTTGGGCTACGAACGATTTGGTTACGGATATGTGGACAGGTAAGACCAAGTAATCAACGTCTCTTATTTAACAAACATAGTTGTTAGCTGATGCAAATAAAAAAGTTATGAATGGTAGCAATTATTGGAGTTGCTGGTGGATAGTAACTAACACATAATAGCCGTCTTGCTTCTAGGGGTAAGGCGGCTGTTTTTTATTTTATGTTACTATTTTTTTATTCCTATTAAATTTTCGAGCTTATATGTACGGATAAAGAGATAAGAAATTGTGAAGCCGATCAACTTCTTATCTTCTCATTGCATCATACGAAGTAATACCGAACCATGATTCATGGGCATGCCACCATGATGCATATTGACTTGCATGATGAAACTATATTATATGGTAATTCTGGCTACTAGTTTGATGAAGGTATCTTGGAGGTGAAAGGATGATGACAATTAGTAACATAGGCTTATCACTAATTGGATTTGTAGCTGCTATGTTTTTAGCAGCTTATTTTTATGGCTGGTATTCCAATGCGGTAATGGGAGCCCACTATGATCTTACTAATTTGCGCGAGACGGCAGCGTGGATTTTAGGAAATTTAAATATTACGCACCTTATTAATTCAGGGCTCAATACGTCCATCCCGTGGTTACAGAAAGACGAAAATGACATAAAAATACATCATGATCAGTAAACAAACAGAAATAGTAGTAGTTTTATTTAAGTTGCTAGAAAATGTGTCTGGAACTAGATAAGGCTGATTTTAATTTTGTTTCGTAAAAATCAGAAAAGATAGAAGTATTCAACATTAACCCTGAATGGATTTATAGTCAGTGGGTGCATGAGAGTGATAATTTTACTTCGGAGCTAGCAGTAGAAAATCACAACCTGATGGTTCATTTTATTATATTAATTTTGCCAGTTATGAAAATTATGCTGATTATTTTGGTCATTACTTACACTACTTTACGGATAGTGGAGTGGATCGGGCGACAACCTTAGAAGAATATGTTACTGCCTTGAAAAATAGTCCAAGCGGTGCGTACTTTGGGGATTCACTGGAGAATTACCTATCGGATTGTGAAAGGATTTATAATGAAAACTTTGGGGGGTAAATGATGAATCATAATGAACAAAAATTTGTCCCTAGATATAGACAAATTATCGCTCATACCATAGAAATTTTTTTATTATTAGTAATTACTGAAAAGTTAATGGGGGGACTGTAATGCTAAAGGAATACTGGAAGTTTAGTTTAGGGTTGGTAGTAGTGATATCCCTTATTGCTTACGCTGATGTCCTTGGCAATCGGATAAAAGATGCCGACCTAAAACACCAGCAAGCAGTAGTATTGACAGAGCAACAAGCACAAGATATAAATGTCTTACAAAACAAATTGGCGATGAGCAAGCAAAATGCTGAGTTATTAGTTGGTGTCATTGAAAAAGCCCAAGGGGGGAAAGTGCAACCAATCAATCACTTTATTATACAGGCGCCTAATATTCAACAAGCTACGGAAGACGTAGCAAGTAAGATTAACACCCGCGATCCGACACTTCCGCCAGCAGCATTAGAGAAAACAGACCATACGATTGTCGTACAGAACACCAATAAAACTCCTGCAGCTAATTATGACGTAGGAGTTTTTAAGGTTAATAATTATAAAAATTGGGAATGGAGTACTGGGTATGGTCAACATGGTGGTGATCAATACATTCCAGTAGCACTGCAGAGGAACTTTAGCAAGGATGATGCGGTGAGTGCTGAGTATCATGTTGGCGGTCATGAAAAAGGATTCGAGGTTAAATATATATGGAAAACAGATAAGCTGTTTTGGCTTTTTTAATAAAAAAATTTGATATACAGGTTGCATTAATGGGGTAACATCTATATTACTGATCTTTAATTCCTGACGATTGCCATGTAGAAGATTTAATGCAACTTATATAGCTTGAAAAAAAGCCACTTTATAATCGATAAACAAGAAAAGACAACGAGGTTAGCGGGTACGAAAAACTGCTAACCTCGTTGTCTCTTTTTTGCTTTGTTGGGATGGGCAGTAAATTACGCTAAATCTAAAAAGGGTGGGGATTGAACAGTGTTACTTAGCATAATAGTTGAAATTTGATCAACTGCGGTAGCTAAGGAATGATCGTTAATAATTCGAAAGTGACAGTACTGTTCATATAAGTGTTTTCTTTGTTGATGTAAGGTGTAAATTTGATTGCTATCTTTCGCCAGTAGTGGACGGTTGGTAAGATCCGATGATTGTAAGATTAGCTCTAGTGGACGTTCGATGTAAAAGATAGTACCTGTTTTTTGCAAAAGTTGCATGTTTTCAGGACGGGTCACAATTCCTCCGCCTGTTGAGATCACGATCGCTTCTTTTTGATAGATTTCGCGCACGGCATTGCTTTCTAGTTGACGAAAGTGATCTTCACCCCGTTGAAAGAGATCAGGAATACTAGTATGTGCTTTTTCCTCGATGTAGGCGTCTAGATCATAAAAATCGGTTTGTAGTAGGTTGCCAACCATTTTGCCGATAGAGGACTTGCCACAGCCTGGCATGCCAATTAAAACGATATTAGTAGTACTGATTGCCAAATGAATTTTCGCCTCCCGATCGATATCTTATAGCAGATCCCAAAGTGCCATTGCCGTAACGGCTTCGACGACAGGTACGGCCCGGGGAACAATGCAGGGGTCATGACGGCCACCTACGACCAGTGTGACATTTTCGCCCCGAGCATTCACTGTATGTTGCTCCATCACAATGGATGGGGTCGGCTTTATGGCAACACGAAAAATTACGGGCATACCAGTACTAATCCCACCTAGAATGCCACCATTGTGATTGGTAGTAGTTTTAATATTACCGTTTTCATTATACAGGGCATCGTTCGCATGACTACCTTGCATTTCAGCAAAGGCAAATCCTGCGCCAAACTCGATGCCTTTTACAGCTGGGATGGAGAATAGCAAATGAGCTAATGTACTTTCAAGGGAATCAAAAAATGGATCACCGTGACCAGCGGGTAATTGGATAACTGCTGTTTCAATGATGCCACCGACAGAGTTTCCCTCAGATTTAGCTGCTAAAATACAGTCTTGCATTTCTTTGCCAATGGAGGGGGACATAACAGCGAATTGCTGATGAGTGAGTTGCTCTAATGTTTGCTGATGAATGGCAACAGCATCGAATGGTGGCTCGCAGACAGAACCAATGCGTTGGATATGAGCTCCAATGTAGATGTTGTGCTGGTTTAGTAATTGTTTGGCAATAGCGCCAGCAAAGACTAGCGGGGCAGTTAATCTACCTGAAAAATGCCCGCCGCCGCGAATATCATTGAAGCCATTATATTTTATGTAGCCAGAGTAATCAGCATGACCAGGACGGAATTTTTGCATCATTGCCTCGTAATCCGTCGATTTTTGATCTTGATTTTCAATAATGGCGCACAAGGGTGTCCCTGTGGTTTTGCCGTTGATGAAACCACTCCAGATAGTAAAAGAGTCTTTTTCTAGGCGAGCCGTTGCTAAGGGGTTCTGACCAGGTGCGCGACGAGCCATTTCTCTCGCTATTTCATCCAAGTTAAGAATAAGGCCAGGAGGTAAGCCGTCAATGGTGATGCCAATTCCTTTGCCATGACTCTCGCCAAAAATTGTATAATGAACTTTGTTACCCCATGTGGCACTCATTGATTTGTCCTCCTAACAGCTGGAGATCTCGCCAAAATTCAGGATAGGATTTGCTGACACATTCACTGTTTGTGATGGTAAGAGGCTTACGGCATTTAATTGATGCAATGCCTAAGGCCATAGCGATGCGGTGATCTTGCCAACTATCTACCGTACCACCTGTCAAATGGGCATGACCGCGTATGGTCAGTGAATCTTCGTGTTCTTTTACATTAGCGCCTAATTTGGTAAGTTCTTGGGCCATCGCATGTAAACGGTCGGATTCTTTAAGTCGTAGTCGGCCTGCGTTAATAATCTGAGTAGTTCCTTCACTGACTGCTGCTAATACGGCTAGAATGGGTACTAGATCAGGGCATTGTGAGGCATCAATGGTAATGCCTCTGGTTTGAGCAGGATAAGCATGCAAGGAGGCAGGTTCCAGTTGCAAATGACCGCCCATTTTTTGAATGATGGAGATAATGACTTTATCTCCTTGCAAAGAATCTGGATTGAGTCCTAGACAACGGATAGGGGCTCCGATTGTGCCAGCTGCTAGCCAAAAAGCAACTTGGGAATAGTCGCCTTCAGCATGATAATCAGCGCTATGATATTTTTGGCCTCCAGGTATGATAAATTCACGATAATTGTTATTAGTGATGTTGATACCAAAACGTTTGAGCATAGCAAGGGTTAAGTCAATATAACCTTGTGACTCTAGTTTGGTAGTGATGCTGATCGTTGAATCACCTGCTAAGCGGGGTAAGGCGAAGAGGAGTCCAGAGACGAACTGGGAACTAACATCGCCGCGCAAGTGGAATGTTCCAGGTTTTAATATGCCTGTCACCGAGAGAGGGAGATGGCCATTCGTGGTTTGATAGGTAATTTGTTGTTCATCTAAAATATGATAATAATCATCTAGAGGGCGCTGTACGAGTCGACCTTTACCTGTGAAGGTCATGGTCTGATTGTTGAGGCCGAGGGGAATAAGAAAACGGAGGGTTGAACCTGATTCATTACAGTCAATGAGATGTTGCACTGGTTTGGTGCAATCGGTACCTGTGATGATTAATGTATCGACCTCTTGACGAATGACGGCACCGAAGGCTTCCATGGCTTGTATGGTTGCAATCAAATCATCGGAAACTAATATTCCCCTTAGAATTGATGTTCCTTCTGCCAGACTGGCACAAATAACGGCACGGTGACTGACGCTTTTTGAGGTTGGAACACAGACATTTCCCGTAAGGGGAGCTGGAGTAATTCTGATATCGCTCATAAATACCTCCGTAATAGAATTTATAAATATAGATGCATTTCATTCGCGTTGATTTTTTTGATGACGGTTCTCCCCATGGTTGTTAATAAGATAATATGCAAGCCACTAGAGGAATTTTTCTTGTCTAAGGTAATGGCGTTAAGTAGTGCCTGATGATTATATTCTGTTGCTGTGATCGGTAGACCATACTTTTGTATAAGTGCAATTATTTTTTTTGCTGTACCAGGTGCGGTGATGCCGAGTGCTTCACTGCGTTGTGTGATGTGTGCCATACCAATGGCGACGGCTTCACCATGGGTGTAGGTCTCATAATTGAAAAAAGTTTCAACAGCATGACCGATGGTATGGCCAAAGTTTAGTGTCATGCGTAAGCCGGTATCTTTTTCATCTTGTTCCACGAAGGTTTGTTTTATCTGGCAGCAGGTAGCAATGATCCATTCAATATGGGTAAGAAATTCTTGTTCATTACGGTACGATGTTAAGTTGGCAAACAGTTCGGTTTCGCTGATTGCACTGTATTTGATGACCTCTGCAATGCCATCCCGTAGGACTCTGATGGGCAGGGTGGTCAGGAGGGTAGGGTCAATGAAGACGGCTTCAGGATGATAAAAGTTCCCAATCAAATTTTTACCCGTAGGCAAATTAACAGCAACCTTTCCGCCAATGCTACTATCAATTTGGGCGAGTAGCGTAGTAGGGATTTGTACGTACGGCACTCCTCGTAAAAATGTTGCGGCAGCAAAGCCTACTAAGTCGCCGACTACGCCACCACCAAAAGCAATGATGAGATCAGAACGGGATAATTTAAAGGCTGAAAATTCACCATACAGGTACTCAAGCATAGGAATGGATTTGCTTTTTTCTCCAGCAGGAATGACTACTTTTGTAGCCTGGAAACCCTGCGTAGTTAAGGTGTCCATCAGAACTTTGCCATAAAAAGCATCCACGTTGTCATCAGTTACAACGGCAATTTTTTTTGTTTTGTAATTTTGTTGTAAAAGCTCCCCGATGGAAGCTAATAAATCTTTTTGTATCATAATCGAATATTGTTTCTGCGGAAGATTGATGGTCTGGATATGCACTAAATTCATTCCTCCCTTGTCTATATAAAGCGTACTAAGAAAGTAACATGTATCTCATAGATACTCATGAGATACTAGAATGTACGATTGTCAATTTGACCAATAAGGCGTAGGGGCTCCATTAAAGCGGCAAAGCGCTCAGGAGTAATGGATTGTTTGCCATCGCAGCTAGCATTAGCTGGGTCGTTGTGTACTTCAATCATAAGTCCGTCAGCACCGACGGCAATGGCAGCTTTGGAGAGTGCCTCAACCATCCACCATTTACCAGCGGCATGGCTTGGATCAATAATGACAGGTAGGTGACTCAATCTTTTGAGAGCCAGTACGGCACTAAGATCAAGAGTATTGCGTGTATAGGTTTCGAAGGTACGGATGCCCCGCTCGCACAAAATAACCTGTTCGTTGCCTTCGGACATAATATATTCTGCTGACATTAATAATTCTTCAAAGGTTGCGCTTAATCCTCGTTTTAGCAAAATTGGCTTATTTGTTTGCCCTACCGCACGTAAAAGATCAAAATTTTGCATGTTACGTGCGCCAATTTGGATAATATCCACATCGTCTAAAAATTTATCGAGTTTACTAACGGACATCAATTCGCTGACAATCGGTAGACCCGTTTCTTTTCTTGCTATTTTTAACAGTTCAAGTCCTTCTTCTTGCATACCTTGGAAGCTATAGGGAGATGTACGAGGCTTATAAGCGCCTCCTCGCAAGAAACCAGCACCAGATGCTTTTACTTGCTTGGCGATAGCAAGGATTTGTGTTTCGCTTTCCACTGAACATGGTCCGGCGATCATGGCTAACTGAGTGCCACCGATCGATTGGTCTTCGACTTGAATGATGGTGTTCTCAGGGTGAAACATGCGATTTGCTTTTTTATACGGTTCCTGTACAGAAAGTATTTTCTCCACATATTTTTTATTCAGTAGTCTGTCTCGGTCAATTTGTTGGGTGTTACCAACGACGCCAACAATGATTTGGAATTCTCCATAAGTGGGAAATACCTTACAATCGTTTTTTTCTACTTCCATTGTTATTTCCTGAAGATTTTCAGGTGTTGCTGATCCATATAATACGATAACCATAGCTAAAATCCTCCCTTTTATAAAAAAAGCATAACTAAAACTAAAAAAAATAAGACTCCATTGAGTCTTAATAAGATGCTTGCGAAAAATGTAACTGTCAGTGTCATTCTAGCAGTATCATCGCATCTAAGTACTCAATAAAAAAAATGTTGAATTTTCCCAGCAGAAATAGTCAAAGCTAAAAAAGTAGCTCCAACTAAAAAAGTAAAAAAATTGTTGTGTAATTACTTTATGCATAGGATTATCCTCCAAATTAGATAAGTTGAGTCATTTGTGTTCTATTATAACAAATGGGTAAAATATGTCAAGGGATAGTTATAAATTAATTTAAAACAAGGTGAAGTGTTACATATGTATTTGAAGAAAGTACATATGTACAACGGTGAAAGAGGTGAGGCTTGTATATACTTAACTTTACAAGGCTGAAAAAGATCGAGAAATTCTCAGGACTAAAGCTGAACCTTCAAATGTAGGCGGCGGACGCTATTTTACTTAAAACACAATAAGGCTCCCTATGTAAGGCTGCACTCAAACCTAGCTTCTACTTTCGACGATTGTCATGTAGAGAGTCTGTGGGATAGGAATAGTTATTTTTTTGATAATGTCGGAAGAAACTACTAATATAGATGGAGCCAAAGAATGTTGAGGTACTCTGTATACAGGATATTATGGTGATAATGGAGAAATAGATCATATTCATGGAAATATATATATATATATATGTAGAGGAGTGTTAGTTTTGTTTAGCTGGAAAGATCCTATTTTTATTTTGTTTATCATATTTATGGCTTTAATTTCAGTGTTATACATATATGCAAAATCTTTATTGATCCTGTTATTTATTACCGCTTTATTATTTATTCTCCTTGATCCACTGGCACGGAGACTTTCCCGTGTAGTCTCTCATGGAATTGCCGTAGTTTTAGTATTAGTTGCTTTTTTTGGTGTGCTTGCGACCTTAATGATTTTGGTTTTTAAGACCATCGGACCAGATTTAGAAGGATTTGTTCGGGAATTTCCTAGTTTGGTCGCACATTTCAATTCTTCTACTTTGTTAAGTGATTTGCCGCCAGAATTTGCAGATTACGGCAATCAGTTGCTTCGTAATGCGGCTGTTTTTGCAGTGGATATTGTAAAAGAGTCGATTATACCGCTGATACGGACGTTTTCAGGGGTTGCTGAAATGATTGCTGTACCGTTTTTGACGTTTTATTTATTAAAAGATGGCCGGAAAATTGTACATTCCATGGCAGACTTTTTGACGCCAACTCAGGTTGAACGATTTTCACCTTTTTTACATGATGTAACAGCTGTACTTGGTGGTTATATACGAGGACAAATGTTAATTTCAGTGATATCTGGTAGTGTGGTGTTTGTTGCAATGTCGATTTTTGGACTACCTTATGCCCATATTTTGGCCCTCGTCTCCGCTGTGTCGGAATTCGTACCGGTTATTGGTGCGGTGATTGCTACTGTGCCGGGTACCTTAGTGGCCTTGTCGTATTCTCCATTTCTGGCTGTGAAGGTATTATTGTTTTATGTTATTTTGCTAAAAGTAAATCATAACATTATCTATCCCAAGGTAGTGGGAGAAGCAATTAAGGTACATCCATTGTTTATTATGATTACTATTTTATTGTTTGGTCATCTGTTTGGCGTGACAGGTATGTTGTTTGCGGTGCCGGCTGTTGCTGTTGGACGGGTATGGCTGTTACATTTGTTGGGGAAAGCAGGGGAATGAAGATTAAATAGATATATCTATAGAAAACACACTAAGAAAGTAATCACAAAGTATCTCAGCTGCTACTGAGGAGCAAGTTGCCTCCATGAATGAAATTTCATCTGCTAGCCAATCATTAGCTAGTATGGCAGGTGAATTGCAAGTGGTAATTAGTAAGTTTAAGGTGTAATCGAGGCTAGATATAACGTAACAAAATCCTTATTACAAAGTAGGCTGCAAGCTGGATGATAGGCTTGTGGCCTTTTTCATCGAGAATAAAAAAATAACATAAAATGGAAATTGAATAGCAGGGATTGGTAGGCGGCTGTCGAACTAAAGGATAGTAGCAAGTTTGTGTGTTGGCATATAACGAGGAGTGTTGGTGGATGGTACGGAGAGCAATTATAGTAGTAATGGTAGCAATGATCATGTTGAACGGTAGTGCTACGGCGTTGGCTAGTGTAGAAAAAAATGACTCAAATGACCGATATTATCAGGTTATTTACAACGATATTGTGCAGTGTAGTCCAATGGGAGCAGAATGGTCTGTTTGGATGACGAAAACGGTTCTTTACTATTCAGGGCAGTATCGGATTGATCCATTATTAGTTACTGCCTTATTTCATCAGGAGTCTAGATTCAATATGGCGGCATGTTCTCGAACGGGAGCGATCGGCATTGCGCAATTACAACCAGAGACTGCAGCAGGGATGGGATTCGATGCCACAGATCCAGCGCAGAATATTGAGGGTGGCATTAAATATTTAGCGACTCAATTATCCCGGTTTAGTCAGGCAGGAGAGTGGGCACCTACTTATGCGATTGCTGCCTATAATGCTGGTCCTGGAGCCGTTATAAAATATCAGGGGATTCCCCCATATCCAGAAACTCAAACTCATGTAAATCGCGTAGCCGCCATTTATAAAGATTTACAACAGGGAATGGGATATTGAAAAATGTTGTGTTAAATATTCCTGACAATTGTCATTTGGCATATTCAATGTAACATATATACTTTGCATAATGGATGGTAAAAATTATATAATGAGAATATAAAAAAAATGGAGGTTGGATCAATGAGTATACATATTAATGCTAAGCAAGGGGATGTTGCAAGTACGGTCTTAATGCCTGGTGATCCTCTGAGAGCGAAGTTTATTGCTGAAACCTTTTTGGAGAATGCAGTTTGTTATAATGAAGTTCGCGGTATGTATGGATATACAGGATATTATAAGGGGAAAAGGATATCAGTACAGGCATCAGGGATGGGAGTACCTTCTATTTCTATCTATGCCAATGAATTGATTACCAGTTATCAGGTGAAAAATATTATTCGTGTTGGTACCTGTGGTTCCTTACGAGAAGATGTGAAAATTAAAGACGTAATTATTGGGATGGCAGCTTCTCATGATTCAAATATTAATTTGCAGCGGTTTGGAGGTATGACCTATGCACCAACGGCCAGTTTTGAACTTTTGAACAAGGCTTATCAGGCTGCAGAAAAATTGGGGATACCGGTTAAGGTTGGTAATATCTTTACCACGGATACCTTCTACCATGATAATGCGCAAGATTGGAAACGTTGGGCAGATTTTGGTGTTTTAGCTGTAGAAATGGAAACAGCTGGCTTATATACGTTAGCAGGGAAACATGGTGTCAACGCCTTGACGATTATGACGGTTAGTGATAGTTTGGTCACTGGTGAAGCCACATCAGCAGCTGAACGGCAAACTACTTTTACCCAAATGATGCGCATTGCCTTAGAATTGGCTGAATAGGCAAAAAAATATAATTCTTTACTAACTGTTGGAAATGTATTAGTATTAAATTAATTACATAGGACGCTGGGGGAGCCGTTTGGCTGAGAAGGAAAATTTTCCTGACCCTTTGAACCTGACATGGTTAATACCATCGTAGGGAAGCTGCTGGATATATTTTTATATGTAGTAAAAAGGCTTACCTGCTGAGGGTAAGCCTTTTTTGCTATACCGATTGTATGAAAAAAATTACAGTTAGGCAGTTACCTTTACTAAATTTGCGAGGTGAATACATTGCAGGTCATGTTGAATGGGAATCTAGAAGAACTAGAAAATCAAATGACGTTACTGGATTTTTTGCAGGCTAAGGGAATGAACCCAGCGACAATTATTGTGGAATATAACGAAAGTATCATCAAGCAACAGCAATGGAGTAGTGTTGTGCTCGAGGATAATGATCGTTTAGAAGTCTTAAAATTTGTGGGGGGAGGCTGAGGATATGAATGATAATTTGATCATTGGTGGGCGAAGTTTAGAAAGTCGTTTATTTATTGGTACTGGGAAATATTCCACCGATGGGATGATTCCTGAGATTGCTAAGCGGTCTGGTTCACAGGTCATAACCGTAGCATTGCGGCGGGTTGATTTTAACTCCACGAAGGGGAATGTAATGGATCACATTCCTGCTGATATGCAACTCTTGCCTAATACTTCTGGTGCGCGAAATGCACAAGAAGCAATCCGTATTGCGCGTTTGGCAAAGGCTGCAGGTTGTGGTAATTGGATAAAAATTGAGATCATTTCTGACAATAAATATCTGTTGCCCGATGGTTACGAAACCATTAAAGCTACAGAAGTATTGGCGGCGGAAGGTTTTGTCGTGTTACCGTATATTAGTCCTGATTTAATGGTGGCAAAAAAGTTGGTAGAAGTGGGAGCTTCAGCAGTTATGCCCCTAGGAGCGCCGATTGGAAGTAATCGCGGGCTAAAGACCAAAGAACTGCTTAGAATATTAATTGCGGAAATAGACGTGCCGGTTATTGTAGATGCTGGTATTGGCAAACCATCAGATGCTTGTGAGGCTATGGAAATGGGGGCAGCTGCTTGTTTGTTGAATACTGCGATTGCGAGTGCTACGCAACCAGCGTTAATGGCGGAGGCGTTTGGTAAGGCGGTCAGTGCTGGTCGACTTGCTTATTTAGCTGGCCTTGGTGCTACCCATGAAGTTGCCATTGCGTCATCGCCCCTTACTGGATTTTTAAATGAATGAGAGGCGCACCATGAGTTTTTATAATGAATATCTACGCTATACAGCAACTGAGATCGATGCTGTATTGGAAAATACTACAGCCGATCAGGTTTTGCAGATTGTTGGGAAAGAACGATTAACGGTGATGGATTTTTTAGCACTGTTATCACCTGTGGCACAGGAACATTTAGAAATCATGGCGCAGAAAGCGCATGCCTTGACAGTGCGGCAGTTTGGTCGTGTGATTGTTCTTTATACGCCCATGTATTTATCCGATTACTGCAGTAATCACTGTACATATTGTGGTTTTAATATAACCAATGTGTTTACGCGTAAACAGTTGACTTTGGAAGAGGTAGAGCGGGAAGCTGAGCAGATTGCTGCTTCAGGACTTAAACATATTTTGATTCTTACAGGGGAAGCGCCGAAGATTGCTAGCGTTTCTTATATGAAAGATTGTGTAGAAATTTTAAAAAAATATTTTTCATCCATTGCGATTGAAGTATATGCCTTAGAAACAGCAGAATACGAGGAATTGGTCGCTGCTGGTGTAGAGAGTATGACCATTTATCAAGAAACGTATAATACTGATATTTATGACACTCTACACGTATCAGGTCCGAAAAAAGATTATCGCTATCGTTTAGATGCGCCCGAGCGGGCTTGCCAAGCTGGTATGCGGGCGGTAAATGTTGGTGCATTATTAGGTCTTGATAATTGGCGAAAAGACGGTTTTTTCACGGGATTACATGCAAATTATTTACAAAACCAATATCCCCATATGGAAGTTAGTATATCTTTGCCTCGGATACGTCCTACCATGGGAAATTGTGAGCCTGGGGTTACCGTCGATGATAAAAATATGGTGCAAATGATGACTGCCTTACGGTTGTTTATGCCCCGGGCAGGGATTACCCTTTCGACGCGAGAGACGTCAGAGTTTCGTAATCATGCGATCAAGTTGGGGGTTACTAAAATGTCGGCAGGGGTAAATACGGCAGTAGGTGGACATATTGAAACCCAAGAGAATTCTGGGCAATTTGCCATATCCGATGAACGCAACGTTGCCGAAATGTGGAAAGCCATCTTGGCGCTAGGTTATCAACCAGTCTTTAAAGATTGGCAAGCAATATGAGAGAACAAAATAAAAATCTTTTTACAGAGGCAGTAGGTAATACATTTGGTTCTGATAATCTGCGGAAAATTCAGCAGGTGACCGTTGGGATTGCTGGTGCAGGTGGTTTGGGATCGAATTGTGCAGTGAATTTGGTGCGTAGTGGTTTTACCAAATTTGTCATTGTGGATTTTGATAAAATTGAGCACTCCAATTTGAATCGGCAATTTTATTTTTATGATCAGGTTGGTCGTCCCAAAGTCGAGGCTTTACAAGAAAATCTACTACGCATTAATCCAGCTTTAGAGCTAGAAATTCACCAGGTGAAAATTGACGAGCATAATATAGAGGCTCTTTTTGAGTATTGCCAAATTATTGTTGAGGCCTTTGATCAGGTGTTGTATAAGAAAATACTTGTTGAACATTATGCTAGTCAGGATAAATTCATGGTATCAGCCTCAGGCATTGCTGGTTGGGGGAAAAGTGATGAATTAAAAACTCACAAAATGATGGAGCAGTTATACATTGTGGGTGACTTATCTTCCCAGGTTAGCGAAGCGTTACCACCCTGTGCACCACGGGTGGCCATTGCTGCCGCCAAACAAGCGGATATTATTTTGGCCCATGTATTACGGTGAGGAGGTAGATAGGGTGAGAAATTATCGTTTTGCTACAGATTTATATTGTATTACAGCGGAAGAACATTCACTAGGTCGCAGTAATATTGAGGTCGTAAGGGAAATGATTGCCGCTGGTATTAAAATCATACAGTACCGTGAGAAAGATAAAAAGATGAAGGCGAAATATCAGGAATGTCAAATCATCAGGGAGATGACCAAGCAGGCTGGTGTCACCTTCATTGTGAATGATGATATTGATTTGGCAATTTTGGTTAAGGCTGATGGGGTGCATATTGGTCAAGATGATTTACCCATCGAGAAAGTGCGGGAGCTAGTAGGGGAGAACATGATCATTGGTCTTTCGACCCATTCTCCCCAGCAGGCGCAAGAAGCCGTGGCTCGTGGTGCTGATTATATTGGCGTTGGTCCTATTTTTAAAACGGCCACCAAGAAAGATGTATGTCAGCCAGTGGGATTTGAATATTTAGATTATGTAATACAAAATAGTAAGATTCCTTTTGTGGCGATTGGAGGAATCAAAGTGGATAATATCGCTGAGGTGGCTAAACGTGGCGCAGACTGTATCGCAGTGGTAACTGATATTACTACCGCGCAAGATATACAGGGAAGAATTAAAGAACTGAAAGTTAAGTTATCATCAAAAAATAGAATTGAGGAGAATTGATTATGAATTACACAACACAAATGGACGCAGCTAAAAAAGGGATTGTAACCAAAGAAATGACTCGGGTAGCCGCTAAGGAAGATATGGATATTGCGCTACTCATGGATTTGGTTGCACAAGGCAAAATTGCAATACCAGCCAATAAAAATCACCTATCCTTAGATCCTAGTGGTGTAGGTCAAGGACTAAGCACAAAAATTAATGTTAATTTGGGTGTATCCGAGGACTGCTGTGATGTAGAACAAGAAATTTGCAAGGTGCAAAAAGCCATTGATATGAAAGCCGATGCCATTATGGATTTAAGTTGTTTCGGCAAAACGCGGGAGTTTCGTCGTCGGCTATTAGAGATGTCTCCTGCCATGATTGGGACCGTGCCAATGTATGATGCTGTTGGTTTTTTGGATAAAGAATTAAAAAGCATTACGGCCCAAGAATTTTTAGCAGTAGTAGAAAAACATGCAGAAGATGGTGTGGATTTTATGACAATCCATGCTGGGCTTAATCGGGAAACCGCAGCCAAAGTTAAACAACAAAAACGTTTAACCAATATTGTATCCCGTGGTGGTTCCTTGCTATTTGCTTGGATGGAAATGAATAATAGTGAAAATCCATTTTATGAGTATTACGATCAGGTGCTTGATATTTGTGCCAAACATGATGTTACCCTCAGTCTTGGCGATGCTTGCCGTCCTGGATGTATTAACGACTCCACAGATGCATCCCAAATTCATGAACTGATTGTACTAGGACAGTTGACCAAACGGGCTTGGGCTAAGAATGTGCAAGTTATTATTGAGGGACCAGGGCATATGGCGCTGAATGAAATTACTGGCAATGTTATGTTGCAAAAAAGATTATGTCATGGTGCGCCTTTTTATGTATTAGGGCCATTGGTTACGGATGTGGCTCCTGGTTATGATCATATCACCAGTGCAATTGGAGGCGCTATTGCCGCTGCTGCTGGTGCAGACTTTTTGTGTTATGTAACACCTGCCGAGCATTTACGTCTACCAACCTTGGAAGATATGAAAGAGGGCATCGTTGCTGCGCGCATTGCGGCTCATGCTGCGGATATTGCGAAAGGTGTAAAGGGAGCCCGGAATTGGGACAATGCAATGAGTCAAGCGCGGGCTGATATTGATTTTAATAAGATGATTGAACTATCCATCGATCCAGAAAAGGCCAAAACTTATCGTGAGTCTTCAGTACCAGATCAGGAAGACACTTGTACTATGTGTGGAAAAATGTGTGCGATGAAAACCATGAAGACCATATTAAGTGGGGAAGATGTTAATATTTAAGGTAGCATAGCACTACTTTTTTAATTAATAAAATAATAAAAAAACAGTCACAAAAGAAGAAATGGCACAATTCCTTATAATACAAGGGATTGTGCCATTTCTTAATAATAAAATAAAAATAGATATTTCCTGAAAAATAGTTCAGTACCCTTCTTGAAAGCAGGAATTTTGACAAGAAGAGTCAAATATCTTCCTTATGAAGAGAGCGAGGGATTGAATGTGAAGAAAACCATGCACTGGATTGTTTGTACCCTGATCGTGCTTGTTTTGTTATCTGGAGGGAAGCTCTGGGCCAATCAAGGAATTACAGAACAATCGAGTAATATATTAATACTTCATGCTTTTGCTTATGGATCTATTACGAATAATTTAAGTAACGGATTTTTTAGAGAATTTCAGAAAAATCGACCTAATGATACGATCTTTTCTGAGTCTTTAGAAACTGGTTACGACTCCAAAGTGGAGAATATTACTGATTTTAAGCGATACCTGCAAGGGAAATATGCAGGTCGAAAGATTAATCTAATTGTGGTAATTGATCCTATCTTAGAACCCATGGCAGTGGAATTACAGGAGTTATCATTTCCTGATGCCAAGATTGTTGGTGTGGGTCCTCAGACTTCAGGGACAAAAATAAAGAATGGAAAAATATCAAATCTGGTCATGAAAATGGGGGTTGCTGATACCTTTAGTCAGATGTTTCGCTTTCAACCCCAATTGCACAAGGTATTAGTGGTTACTGATCAGAGTGCTAATGGGCAATACCTGGCAAACTATGCAAAAAAAATGTGGCAACCATTTTCAAATAAGGCGAACTTGATCTTTTTAAATACCAATGATATTGACGATGTTTTGCAGCAAATTGAACAATTAGATGAGCAGGATGCCATCTTATTTATGAGTTTTGTTACAGATTCCCAGAATCAAATCTATAAGCCCAATACATGGGATGCTCTACTGGCGACCCACAACAAGGCACCTGTTTATGGGTTGGTTACAGGTGATTACTATGGTCTGCCGGTAGATGGTGGGAAAGGGAGTTATATAGGGGGATACTTGTGGGATAGTGAGCAGATCGGCGTGGAATTAGCAAGAATGTCGGTTCGCATGTTGGCTGGAGATCATTTGCCAGAAACGGTTGAGGCTACCGATGTGGTTAAGCCAACCTTTGATTATCATGGTATGAAAAGATTTGGATTTTCTAGAGCGCTAGTGCCAGCAGAAGCGATCATTATGAATAACCCCTTTGCTTTCATAAAAATTTATTGGAATTTTATTATAGCGATTGTGATGCTAATTATGTTACTGGTTAGTGTTGTAGTAGTTTTTTTCCTTATTATGAAAAAACGAAAAAAGATCGAGTTACAGTTGGTACATGCCAACTTTGAACTTACGGCATTATATGAGGAAATGACCGCCACAGAAGAAGAACTTCGTGCCCAATGTATAGTAAAAGAAAAGAACGAGCAGCAACTAGAGCAACTTTATGAACGTTATCAATTAGCCATGGAAGGCTCAAATGATGTGATTTGGAATGTTGATTGTGAATTGGGGCGGGTCTTTACTTCGCCCCGGATTGAAAAAGTATTTGGAGTGCCCTATGAAGAAGCGGGCTATGAATATGAGAACTGGCTTGGTTTGATACATGGCGATGATCTTCCGGCAATTAGTAAAAGTTTTCAAGATCATGTGCTTGGACTTACCTCTCATTGTTATGGAGAATGCCGATTCATTGGTAGTGGGGAGAGTGTGATCTGGGTAAGGATTCGTGGCAAGGCTATGTTTGACAAGGATGGGCGGGCACTGCGGATTGCTGGATCTATGTCAGACATTACAGAGCAAAAACTAGCCCGGGAACAAATGGAGCATATGGCGTATTATGATTCCCTAACTAACTTGCCGAATCGCGTTCTATTTCACTCCCGCCTGAGTCAATATTTAGTACGTGGGCAGTTCGAGAACCAGCCGTTGGCGTTTATTTTAATTGATTTAGATAATTTTAAGATGGTGAATGATGTATATGGACATCATACCGGGGATGGCTTTCTGAAGGCAATCGCAGATTCTTTGATGAAATTTATCACGGATAGATCTTTTGTTTGCCGTTTTGGTGGTGATGAATTTATTTTCTTTTTATATGGATATGCAGATCAGCAGGAAATTTCAGCCTTTGTCACGGAGATTCAGACGTGTGTTCAACAGCTGATTGCTGAACAATATCAATCCTTTCAAACATCGGTAAGCATGGGAATATCCTTATATCCAAAGGATGGAAAAGATTTTGATGAATTATTGCAATGTGCTGATTTAGCACTTTATCAAGTTAAAGGTGGCAAAAAGGCATCGTATCAATTCTTTAAAGAGGATATGCGCGCTTCCTTAGCGCGGAAAATAGAAATTGAAGCAGGCTTAAAAGAGGGGCTGAAGACCGGTGCTTTTAAGTTGTTTTATCAGCCAAAATTAAATTTACAATCAGGTGAACTGGATGGTGTAGAAGCCTTGATTCGTTGGATACATCCGGAAAAAGGTTTGGTATCTCCCATAGAATTTATACCGATCGCTGAGGAAAGTAATTTGATCATTCCTCTCGGAAGTTGGGTAATTGCAGAGGCTTGTAGATTTGCTAAAATGATTGTAGAACAAAGAGGGAAAAGCCTGTGTGTGGCTGTAAATATCTCACCACTGCAATTGGAAGAACCGAATTTTGTGGCGCTTATTAAACAAATTTTAGCCGATAACCAACTATCGCCAAAACAACTGGAAATTGAAATTACCGAGTCTATTTTATTGGAAAATTTTGATGAAGTTACGAAAAAAATCAATGCTCTGCGGGAACTTGGTATTTTGGTAGCCATGGATGATTTTGGGACGGGCTATTCCTCCCTTACTTATTTACAACGTCTACCAATTGATGTTTTAAAAATTGATCGTGAGTTTGTGGGTAATATTAACGTGAATGAAAAATCCAATGCACTGGTTGCCAGTATTATTGATTTGTCCCATGCCTTTGGTTTCAAGGTAGTAGCGGAAGGGATTGAGGATCAACAGCATATTGAGGCGTTAAAAAAGATGAATTGTGATATCGGTCAAGGTTATTATATTTCTCGTCCTCTTCCCGAGGATGAGTTTGTGAAATGGTTAGAATCACGAGGCTGAAAAAATTATAAAAAAAAGGGGGGCTGTGTTGAAATGGATATTTTAACACAGCTTGTTTTAACTTTTAGGGGCTACAAGTCTTATGATGCTTGGTTCTTTAATTTTGTCGTCAATTGCTATGGACTTATGGTTATATCTTTGAATTGAAGCTTACGGCCCTAGCGCTTATAATGAACTTACCGGAATAGAAAGAATATTTCTGCAGAAAGAACTTGGCGATTTACGGTGAAAATAATGCGGGAGGTTAACAGTAAATGTCAACTACTCAAATTGAGACGCAAGCAGGTACCGCGATCACAAGCCAAAAAAACATTCAGAAATTTGGTAGGTTTTTAAGTGGGATGGTTATGCCGAATATTGGAGCTTTTATCGCATGGGGCTTAATTACAGCACTTTTTATTCCTACGGGTTGGATGCCCAATGAATATTTAAGCAAATTAGTAGGGCCAATGATTATCTATTTACTGCCATTATTGATCGGCTATACTGGTGGTAAAATGGTGGGCGATAGTCGAGGCGGTGTGCTAGGAGCAATTGCCACAATTGGTGTTGTGGTAGGGGTAGATATCCCTATGTTTATTGGAGCGATGATTATGGGCCCGCTGGGTGGTTATGTCATCAAAAAATTTGATGCAGCAATGGAAGGTAAAGTACCAGCTGGTTTTGAGATGCTGATTAATAATTTCTCAGCAGGTATTATTGGCGCATTGTTGGCATTGTTGGCTTACACCGGCATTGGACCAGTTGTTTTAGCATTGAACGGTATGCTAAAAGCTGGTGTAGAGAGTATTGTGCATGCAGGACTTTTGCCATTAGCGTCTTTGTTTATTGAACCGGGTAAAATATTATTCTTAAATAATGCCATTAATCATGGTGTATTGAGCCCCATTGGTATTCAACAGGCTAAAGAAGTTGGACAATCTATTTTCTTCTTGTTAGAACCAAATCCAGGTCCAGGACTGGGGATCTTATTAGCATATTGGGTATTCTCTAAAGGTATGGTGAAACAATCGGCGCCAGGTGCGATGATCATTCACTTCTTGGGTGGTATACACGAAATTTATTTCCCTTATGTATTAATGAACCCAATGCTGTTGTTGGCGGTTATTGGTGGGGGCGCAAGTGGTGTATTTACTTTTAACTTATTAGGTGCAGGTCTTGTAGCAACACCATCACCAGGCAGTATTTTTGCATTGCTAGCCATGACACCGAAGGGTGGTTACTTTGGAGTTCTTGCAGGTGTGTTAGTATCAACGGTTGTTTCGTTCTTAATTGCCTCCGTATTTGTAAAACAAGCTAGTAACAAACAAGATGACTCAGAACTGGTGGAAGCAACAGAGAAAATGAAAAACCTGAAAGGTACTCAGATAAAGGGTACTCAGATTAAACAAAACATTACACAAGTAATTTTTGCTTGTGATGCTGGAATGGGTTCTAGTGCTATGGGGGCAACGACGTTGCGTACGAAATTTAAGAAAGCAGGGCTGAACATCAATGTTATAAATTGTGCGATTGATGCTCTGCCTACCGATGCACAAATCGTTATTACTCACGAAAGCCTGACCGAGAGAGCGAAAAATATTGCGACGAAGGCGGAGCATATCTCAATTAGTAATTTTTTAACTAGTCCTAAATATGACGAGTTGGTGGACCGTTTACGGTAGATGGACTTGCCCGTTAAGTAATTTAGGTAAACTAGGACATTGATTGCCCTACATATGACACACTAAGAAAGGAACAGATAGATTGGTGGTCTGCCAGGAACAGAAGATAGAGCATGCTCACCTACGTAAGGTTTGCTGGGTTCTAACTTCTATTCCTGACGGTTGCCATGCAGAAGATTTAGTGGGATATGTAGTTTACTTAAGAAAAATAATGGAGTGCCTATTGAATTTGGCGAGAAGTTAGATGGTTGCAGAGGAGGGATTTCATGCAAGACAGTAAGATGAATGGGCGGGTAAAAAAGATCTTGCTTAAGATTTGCAGGGAAGATAAGTATGTGACAATTTCAACTATTGCCAAAGAAATAGGCGTAAGTACTAGGACAATTTTACGAGAATTGTATGAGGTTGAACAGTGGTTAGTAGCCAAAGGCTGCAGTTTGAGCAAAAAAACTGGTATGGGCATTAAAGTCAACGGCAGTATCGACCGTAAGTCGATTATTCTTGACATTTTACAGGATGAGCAGGCAGAAAGCTTTTATTCTCCGAAAGAACGACAACTTATTATGGTTAGTGAATTACTGCAAAGTCAGGAAACTGTGAAATTATATAATTTTACAAAAATGTTAAAGGTTACAGAAGGGACAATTAGTAATGATCTAGATAAAGTGGAACAGTGGTTTGTAGGTCAAGAGATTACTCTGATTAGGAAACCAGGCCTTGGCGTTTATATTGAAGGACAGGAACAGAATATTAGAAAAGCCATGGTACATTTTATTTATGAAAATACCGAAGAAGATCAACTATTAGGGGTTATACGTAACAGTTTAATGAAATCAGCGGAACAATCAACGGATATTGAATTACGGACCCAACGCAGGTTGCTGAATTTAATTAATAAAGAAGTAGTTCATAAATTAGAGTCGACAATACATGAGGCCGAACAGGAAATCGGCCATAAGTTAGCGGATAGCGCTTATGTAGGATTAATTGTACACTTAGCACTTGCTGTGCAACGGATCACAAAAAAAGAAAAAATTACCATTGACCAAGAGTTTTTAGAAGAATTAAAGAAATACCCAGAATATAACATTGCTACCGGTATGGTGGCTAGTATAGCTAAAAATTTTGTGATTGAGGTTCCAGAATCTGAGGTTGGTTATATTACCATGCACCTTAGAGGTTCAAAAAATCGCAATGATTATACAAAAGATAAGGGTAAGATAATTGGTAACTTTGAACTAATTCGAATTGCTAAAGAGATTATTAAAGTAGCAGAAATAGAGACGGGACGAATTTTAGGGCAAAACAAAGACCTCTTGATTGGGCTAGTCAATCATTTGGGACCATCCATTAGTAGATTGAAAATGAAAATGGAAATCAGAAATCCCTTTTTAGAAGAGATTAAGGAATACTACCCTGAAATGGTAGCCATTAGCCGGAAATGTGTAGTTGTGGTGGAAAAATACTTAGGTATCCAGATGCCGGATTCTGAGATTGCGTATATCGCCATGCACTTAGGAGCGGCAATTGAAACGGGTGAGGAATTACTAAAACCAGTATATCGTTGTGCCATTGCCTGTCCAACCGGAATGGGAACATCACGGCTGCTAGCAACAAAGATCGGTAAGGCCTATGACAATATTCAGGTAGTAGAAATTATTTCAACCATTCATATTGATGAAGCACGGCTAACAACGAAAAAAATTGATTTTATCATTTCCACCGTTACCATTGATCATTGTTCGATTCCCGTAGTTACCGTTAATCCACTATTGTTTGAAGGAGATAAATATAAAATTAATCACCAAATGAAGTCATTGGCTAATCAGGTTGATTTTTATCTTCGTGAACATAGTGATGGGGTAAAATTTGAAGAGAAACTACTTGCGGTACAGAATTATGGCAAAGCCATCATTGAAATTATAAAAAATTTTTTCTTAGTACAGGATCAAACATCTAGAACCATCGAAGAAGTGATTCAGCAGGTCAGTCCGATCATTGGTACAGATGTAAATATAGCCAAGCAGCTAGCTGATGCCTTGCAACAACGAGAAGAAAAAGGTGGCACTCTCATAACCGGCTATGGTTTTGTGCTATTACATTGTCGTACAGCGGCAGTAAATCAGCTGCATTTTGGTGTGGTACAAATAAAAAAAATATTCTATGGAATAAATGGGGCAACTGAGCAGGAACCAATAAAGATGGCCATTGTCATGATTGCGCCAGAAAGTAATAATGATAATGGGCTGGAAACCATTAGCTATCTTAGCAAAATGCTGATTGAAAGACCTGAATTTATCAAACTATTACAAGAAAGCAGTGAGCAAGGAGCTAAATCAGAAATAAGTAATATACTAGAAAAATTTTACCGTTTAAAAAATAAGAAATTAATGGAGGAATAAACATGGGCGGGAATAACAGCCAAGAACAGATACAAAAATTCGGTAGATTTTTAAGTGGTATGGTGATGCCCAATATTGGTGCTTTTATTGCATGGGGGTTGATTACAGCACTATTTATTCCTACGGGATGGTTGCCTAATGAATATTTAAGTAAATTAGTGGGGCCGATGATTATCTATCTATTGCCACTGCTAATTGGTTATACTGGCGGTAAAATGGTGGGTGATAGCCGTGGTGGGGTGCTCGGAGCAATTGCCACAATTGGCGTTGTCGTGGGGGTAGACATCCCCATGTTCATTGGTGCCATGATTATGGGGCCTTTGGGGGGCTATGTAATTAAAAAGTTTGACGCAGCGATTGAAGGTAAGGTGCCAGCTGGTTTTGAAATGCTGATTAATAATTTTTCGGCGGGTATTATTGGTGCAATGCTGGCATTGTTAGCTTATACTGGTATTGGACCCGTTGTGTTAGGTTTAAATAATGTGTTAAAAGCTGGTGTAGAAAGCATTGTAAATGCAGGGCTTTTACCCTTGGCATCTTTGTTTATTGAACCAGGCAAAATCTTATTCTTGAATAATGCCATTAATCATGGTGTACTAAGTCCAATCGGTATCCAACAGGCTAAGGAAGTAGGGAAATCTATTTTCTTCTTATTAGAACCAAATCCTGGTCCGGGTATGGGAATCTTGTTGGCATATTGGGTATTTTCCAAAGGCATGGTAAAACAATCGGCACCAGGTGCCATGATTATTCACTTCTTGGGTGGGATACATGAAATTTATTTCCCCTATGTGTTGATGAATCCACTGTTGTTATTAGCGGTAATTGGTGGGGGAGCAAGTGGTGTATTTACTTTTAATTTATTAGGGGCAGGTCTTGTGGCAACGCCATCGCCAGGTAGTATCTTTGCATTGTTAGCAATGACGCCGAAGGGTGGGTACTTTGCAGTTCTTGCGGGTGTACTAGTATCAACAGTGGTTTCTTTCTTAATTGCCTCAGTGTTTGTAAAACAAGCTAGTGCTAAGCAAGATGATTCAGAATTAGTAGCTGCCACTGAAAAAATGAAAAATCTCAAAGGTAATCAAGGGACAGGCATTGTGAAGAAAGTAATTTTCGCGTGTGATGCAGGCATGGGGTCTAGTGCCATGGGGGCAACTATTTTCCGTAATAAATGCAAGAAGGCAGGTTTCAACACGGAAGTAATAAACTGTGCTATTGAAGCCATTCCAAGTGATGCAGAAGTAGTGATTACTCACGAAAAACTGGCCGCTCGTGCCCAGTTAAAAGCTCCTAAGGCTGAACATATTTTTGTTAAAGACTTTATTGAGAATCAAGCATTTACAATGTTAAGTAATAGACTGTGCGCCGCAGGTACTGTAGCTGATGTAAAAGAAAGTCAGGATAGTGTGCAGGACGATGGGATTCTCAGAAAAAATAATATTGTATTAGGTCTGAAAAGCATCGACCGAGATGAAGCCATTAAAATGGCAGGGCGTCTACTCTATAAGAGTGGTTATGTAGATGAAGAGTATATTGAGGCTATGATTGAACGTGAACGAGATCTGACGACTTATATCGGCAAAGGAATTGCCATCCCTCATGGTGTGGGTAGTGCGAAAGAAAAAATTAAGAAGTCAGGCATGGTTGTTCTACAATTTCCTGAAGGTATCCCTTTTGGTGAGGAAGTTGCTTATCTAGTGATTGGCATAGCAGGTGTTGGTAATGAACACTTGAATATTCTTTCTAATATTGCCACCGCCGTTAATGTGGACGATGAGAGTATCCTTGATGTGTTGCGCACGACAACAGACGCTGAATATATCTATCAGCTTTTTCACAGTGAAGAATAACATTTCTTGTGAATGATCAAATTTAACCGTTGGAGGATCAACCATGATTAGTACTGTTACATTAAATCCAGCTGTTGATAAGACAGTAGAAATAAACAATGTTCATATTAACAGTGTAAACCGAGTAACTTCTGCGCGATTAGATGCAGGGGGAAAGGGTATTAATGTTTCAAAAATCATCTTAAAATTAGGGGGAAACAGTAAGGCGCTTGGCTTTCTAGGGGGCAGAGCTGGAACTTTTATAAAAAAATATTTAGATGACATGAATGTGGAAAATGATTTTCTAGTTGTGCAAGGGGAAACCAGAACCAACCTCAAAATTGTTGATCCAGTACAGCATACCAATACGGATATCAATGAAATGGGGCCTCAAATCACCCCAGTGGATCTTGAAAGACTAGAAGAGAAAATTTTGCAATCGGCAAATGATAAAGCAATTATCGTATTTTCAGGTAGTGTTCCTCCTGATGTAGCACCAGACATTTATCAAAAATGGATTCAACAGGTTAAAGTAAAAGGTGCTAAAACCATATTGGATGCCGATGGTGAAATGATGCGTTTGGGAATTAAAGCCGGACCTTATCTCATAAAACCCAATATTCATGAATTAGAAAGATTGCTTGACCGAAAAATAGGTAGCATTGATGAAGTGATAACGGCGACAAGATTTCTGATGGGGCAATATGGTGTGGAAATAGTGGTTGTTTCTATGGGGGAGAAGGGAGCATTGTTTTTTAATAAACAAGTTACAATCTTGGCAGAAGGGATGACAGTAGCGGTAAAAAGCACAGTAGGGGCGGGGGACTCCATGGTAGCTGCTCTTGCTTATGCCCTTGATAAGGGGGAAGCTTTTGAAAAGGCAGTGACGTTAGCGGTTGCTGCTGGTACAGCGAATGTGATGACCTATGGTACCGAGCCTAGTAGTTTGGAAGTCATTCAAGAATTAGAAAATAAGGTGCAATGGAAATACTTACAAAATTTATAATAATAAATTAAGGATGGTAAATAAGAATGAAAACAAGAGCAGTTCGTTTATATGGAAAAAGTGATTTACGCTTAGATGAGTTTGAATTACCAGCAATAAAAGAGGATGAAATCTTGGTCCAAGTTGTGTCGGATAGTATCTGTATGTCCAGCTACAAAGCTGCTATCTTAGCAACGGATCATAAGAGAGTTCCTGCTGATATTGCAGAATACCCTATTATTATTGGACATGAAATGGCAGGCAATATTGTTGAAGTGGGTGCCAAGTGGAGTGGGCAATTTAAAGCTGGGGAAAAGTTCTCCATGCAACCAGCGTTGAATTATAAAGGCAGTATGGATTCACCGGGTTATTCCTATCGTTATTGTGGTGGGGCGGCAACTTATATTATTATGCCTCAAGAAGTGATGGAATTAGGCTGTTTGTTGAAATATGAAGGAGAATCTTATTATGAAGCATCCTTAGCGGAACCTATGTCTTGTATAATTGGTTCCTTTCACGCTAATTACCATACTGTGATGGGTAGTTATGAACATAACATGGGGATTAAAGAAGGTGGAAAGTTAGCGATACTGGCAGGTGCAGGGCCGATGGGGCTAGGAGCCATTGATTATGCACTGCATTGTGATCGTCGTCCGAACATGATTGTCGTAACTGACGTAGATGAAAAACGACTAGCGCGAGCTCAGGGGATATTCTCCATTGAAGAAGCCAAACAAAATGGCATTAAGCTTGTTTTTGTGAATACGAAAGGCATGGCTGATGCACCGGCAGAGTTAAGGAGTTTAACAGGTGGTACAGGCTTTGACGATGTATATGTATTTGCTCCAGTGAAAGTTTTAGTAGAACAAGGCGATAAAATATTAGGCAGAGATGGTTGTCTAAATTTCTTTGCTGGACCGACTGACGTTAATTTCTCTGGTGAATGCAATTTTTATAATGTGCATTATGGTTCAACCCATATTGTTGGTACCACAGGCGGAAATACAGATGATATGATTGAATCACTACGTATGACTGAAAAGAAATTGATTAATCCAGCAGTCATGGTTACGCACATTGGCGGGCTTGACAGTGCTGCCGATGCTACACTGCGGTTGCCAGAAGCGCCAGCAGGGAAAAAACTAATTTATACAAGTATCAATATGGAATTAACCGCAATTGCTGATTTTCAAGAATTAGGCAAAGAAAATCCTCATTATGCAAAATTGTCTGAAATCACCAATCGCAATAAAGGGCTATGGTGTGCTGAGGCTGAAGAGTATTTATTAAAAAACTGGGCCTAAAAATATACCCTCGAAAAGAAAAAAACTACAACCTATTTAGGGTTGTAGTTTTTTCTTTTCTATATCCCACTAAAGCTTCTATATATGTTGCATAAAAGAATTAACATCTATATTGCTGATCTGTCAGGAACAGAAGATAGGGCATGGCTTGCTCCCTACGTAAGGGGAATAGGATAGTATTTATTATTTTTTCTAATGAATACTATTATCATAATTAATTTAAGTTAATAATTAATATGTGTTACAATTCTAGTCGAAAATAGGGGCAGCAAGTGAGAGGAGAATTAGATTTGTTTACATTAGTGGATTTATTGCAGCCAGATACGATTGCAGAAGCATATGAAGTATTGATGGAGAAACGCAATAATGGGATCTTAGGAGGCTGTGCTTTTCTTCGCTTGGGTTCGAGTAGAATTGGTACTGGCATAGAACTTTCCAAGTTGAATTTAGATTACATTATTGAGCAAGACGAATATATAGAAATTGGTGCCATGACGACCTTTCGTAGTTTGGAAACGAGTGGTGTGTTACAGGAATATTTTAATGGAGTAATTTCGCAAGCGGTCAGTCACATTATTGGTGTGCAATTTCGTAATGTGGTGACAGTGGGGGCTTCGGTATATGCTAAATATGGGTTTTCTGATTTAATTACGGCCTTGTTGGCGCTAGAGACGGAAGTGGAATTATACAAAGGTGGCAGGATGCCCTTGCTGCAATTCTTAGAGCAGGCCTATGAAAAAGATTTGCTAACGAGAATTTTTATTAAGAAAAGTCAGCGACGTGCTGCCTATGGGAACTTGCGTAATTCTGCCAGTGATTTTCCCATTGTGAATGTTGCGGTTTCCTGTTTAGATCAGGTGTGGCGCATTGTGGCAGGAGCGCGGCCAGCGCGAGCTAAAATTGCAGTTCAGGCTTCTGCCGCGTTAACAGCAGGAAATCATAATGTAGATGAGATTGCGGCCATAGCGGTCGAGGAATTGGCATTTGGGACCAATGCACGCGGGACAGCACAGTATCGTAAGGCGGTTTGCCAAGTATTAATCACAAGAGCCATTCAGGAGGTATTGCAGTGCAAATAAAAGTGCTAATTGATCAGAAACCTGTTACGTTACGCGGAAATAAGGATGAATTTCTAGCTGATACCTTACGCAATAATGGCATCTTGAGTATTCGTAAAGGTTGTGACACTTCTTGCTGTGGCCTTTGCACCGTATGGCTAGACGGTAAACCAGTGTTATCTTGTAATATTCTTTCCATAAGGGCAAATGGTAAAGCCATTACAACCATTGAAGGGGTTACCCAGGAAGCAGAGGCCTTTGCTCAAGTTCTCGTAGCAGAAGGGGCAGAACAATGCGGTTTTTGTAGTCCGGGTTTTATTATGACGGTGATTGCCATGAAACATGAATTAAAGAATCCTACAGAAGCAGAAATCATTCATTATTTGACAGGGAATTTATGCAGATGTACAGGCTATATGGGACAGCTGCGGGCAGTGAAAACTTACTTGGGGGTGCAGTAGTATGAAGAGTGTTGGTCAAGGGATTGGCAAGATTGACGGTATGGCAATTGCTACTGGTAAGCCGGTATATACGGATGACTTGGTTATGGCCAATACGTTAATTGTAAAAATATTGCGCAGTCCCCATGCTTTTGCCCAAATAACCAAGATTGATACGGAAAAGGCTGAAAAAATCCCTGGTGTGGAGTGCATTCTTACCTATAAAGACGTCCCTAATGCACGATTTACATTAGCAGGGCAGTCTTATCCAGAGCCTTCTCCTTACGATCGTTTGATATTAGATCGAATTGTTAGATATGTGGGGGATGAAGTGGCAATTATTGCTGCTGTAGATGAAAAGACGGCGCTGAAAGCCATGAAATTGATTAAAGTCAGCTATCAGGTTTTTGAACCGGTATTAGACTTTGAAACCGCTCAGGGACATGCCTCGGTAGTCCATCCTGAAGCCGATCTTCATTGCAATTTTGATATCGGCATGAATCAAGGACAAAATATTGTATCAACGCAAAAAGTAGAAGTTGGGGATGTAGAGGACGAATTTAAAAAATGTGCTTTCGTTGCGGAGGATACGTATTATATTCAGGCTCAGGCCCATTGTATGATGGAAACCTATCGTGCTTTTAATTATTTGGATCATACTGGAAGGTTAGTGGTCGTGAGTTCTACTCAGATTCCTTTTCATGTGCGTAGGCACTTGGCAAGGGCGTTACAAATCCCTGCCAGTAAGATACGGGTGATTAAACCTAGAATTGGTGGTGGGTTTGGCGGGAAGCAAACTGTGGTTGTAGAAATATTTTCAGCTCTTGTTACCTTGAAGACGGGCAAACCGGCCAAATTGATTTATGATCGTAAGGAAACCTTTTCTTGCACCAATAGTCGCCATGCAATGCGGTTACAGGTAAAGGTGGGAGCGGATACAGAAGGGTATATTCGAGCGGTAGACATCCAAGGACTATCGGATACAGGGGCTTATGGTGAACATGCATCTACGGTGTTTATGGTTGTGGGGCAAAAAACCTTACCTTTGTATAATAAAACCCGTGCTGTACGCTTTATGGGGGATGTAGTATACACCAATAAAATGCCCGGCGGCGCTTTTCGTGGCTACGGGGCAACCCAGGGAACTTTTGCTTTAGAAGCAACAATTAATAAGTTGGCAGAACAATTGCAGATGGACCCTACGCAAATTAGATTGAAGAATTTAATTAAAGAAGGGGAAACCAGTATTGCGTACCACGGTAAATTACTGGGGAGCTCTTCTTTACATCGTTGTATTGAACAAGGAAAAAAATTAATAGGTTGGGATGAAAAGTACGCTAGTCCAGTTGTTTGTGGCAGTAAGGTCAGAGCCGTAGGGATGGCAGTAACGATGCAGGGATCGGGGATTGCTGGGATTGACACGGCATCAGCAGAAGTGCGGTTAAATGATGATGGGAATTATACTTTACTTATTGGTTCTACTGATATGGGCACTGGCAGTGACACGATATTGGGGCAAATGGCGGCTGAAATTTTAGAAACAAGGATGGAAAACATAATTGTAAATGCTGGCGATACCGATGTTTCACCTTATGATCCTGGCTCTTATGCTTCTAGCACGACCTATGTGACGGGCATGGCAGTGGTAAAGGCTGCAGAAGAATTGAAGCAAAAGATTGTGGAGCATGGTGCGAAATTTCTAGAGGTGCCACCGGAATATGTTGAATTCGATGGTGAAGTGATCAGTACACTTACTAGCGATAGAGAAATATCTTTGACAAAACTAGCGGAACTTATGGTTCTAGGAGCTGGCAATCTACAATTAGTTGGTCAGGCTACTTATGGCAGTCCCGTATCGCCACCACCATTTATTGCGGGTTTTGCTGAGGTTGAGGTGGATAGGGACACGGGTAAGGTTGAGCTCATTGATTATGTAGCCGTCGTAGACTGTGGAACGGTTGTGAATCCAAAACTCGCTAGAATTCAGGTTGAGGGTGGTATTGTCCAAGGAATTGGCTTGGCTATGTATGAAGAAGTCAGATATGGAGAAAAAGGCAATCTAGAGACCAATAGCTTTATGCAGTATAAAATTCCTTGTCGCAAAGATATTGGAAATCTACAAGTGGCGTTTGAAGAAAGTTTCGAACCTACGGGCCCCTTTGGAGCAAAATCATTGGGTGAGGTTGTTGTAAACACACCACCGCCAGCCATTGCCCATGCTATCTATAATGCAGTGGGCGTGAGAATCAATAGCTTGCCGATTACCCCAGAAAAAATATTTATGGGAATGATAAAAAATAAATAATAAACAAAGGAATGGTTAGAGAAATGAAAAATGAAACATCGGTTCATCCTGTTGATGAGATACTGCCGTTAGGAAAACTATTTACTTATGGCTTGCAGCATGTTCTTGCCATGTATGCGGGTGCGGTGGCTGTGCCTTTGATTCTCGCTAATGCACTCGGATTAGCCCCAGAGCAATTAATTTACTTAATTAATGCAGATTTGCTGACCTGTGGTATTGCTACCATCATTCAGACCATGGGGTTCTGGAATATGGGCATTCGCATTCCTATCATTCAAGGCGTAACTTTTGCGGCTGTTACACCGATGATCATCATTGGTAAAGCACATGGTTTACCGGGGATTTATGGTTCTATTATTGTGGCTGGTATTGTGACTTATTTGGTAAGCCCTTATTTTAGTCGATTATTACGTTTTTTTCCGCCGGTTGTTACCGGGAGTATTATTACTCTTATTGGTATTACGTTGATGCCTGTGGCTGTAAATTGGTCAGGGGGTGGTAATCCAGCAGCAAAGGATTTTGCGGCAACTTCTTATGTTGGTTTAGCAGTAGTGACGTTACTATTAGTTCTGTTTTTTTACCGCTACTTTAAAGGATTTTTGAGCAATATTGCAGTATTGCTAGGTTTGTTAAGCGGTACTTTGCTTGCTATTCCTTTAGGGATGGTTAAATTTTCTCAAGTGGAAACGGCTCATTGGTTTGGTATTACGACGCCATTTTATTTTGGGATGCCTATCTTTGATCCTGCATCCATTGCTGCTATGGTGATTGTGATGTTGGTGGTTATGACCGAAACCACAGGGGATTGTGTCGCAGTTGCTGAAATTGTTGAGAAACCCATTACTGCTCAAGATTTGACCCGGTGTCTGCGCGCCGATGGTTTTTCTACGATGCTCGGCGGCATACTTAATAGTTTTCCCTATACTGCTTTTGCCCAAAATGTTGGACTGGTTGGTTTGACGAAGGTGAAAAGTCGGTTTGTAGTGGCAGCGGCAGGAGTAATTTTAATGATACTTGGCATATTTCCTAAATTTGCCGCAATTGTTTCTTCCATCCCTGTAGCGGTGTTGGGTGGTGCGGGTATCGCCATGTTTGGTATGGTAGCAGCAAGTGGAATTAAGACCCTTTCGAAGGTACAATTTGATGGCACGCATAATATTATGATTGTGGCAGTTAGCTTGGGGATCGGTATGATTACCTTAGGGGCTCCTAATTTCTATCAAAATTTTCCTAGTTGGGCGCAAGTGATTCTGCATAGTGGTATTACAGCGGGAAGTGTTGTTGCTATTATTTTAAATATTGTTTTAAACGGTACAAAGTAAGAATAAAATTCATAAGTGATAAAGGGGTCAGGCAATGCCTGGCCCCTTTGAAGATAGCTATGTAGAATGTAAAATTTTCATTGCAACCTGCATATCAGAAAGCATAAGATAGTTGCAAGTTCATGCTATATTCATATTATTATGAGTGCGATCGATTCGCATTTAACCTATGCTTATAATAATATGAATCATTTACAAGGATAATTAATATATTTTTATATTAATAGCAGAAGTTAAAAAGAAACAAACATGGATTATGATTGATTTAAAGCGGTGGGTAAAAATTAGGGCTACAATAGTTGCTAAAAATGTGAATCGGGCATAGATCAATACATGCTGATTGAAGATATCGGGAATACTAACAACTCGCAGGAAAAGTTTTGTAGGCAGTAATAGAGAGGCTGTTGTAGTTTAGATTGGTTATAGGAAGGTGGATAGACGGAATGGAATACTTATTACCTCTGTTTAGTATTATTATGATTAATATTATATTGAGTGGTGATAATGCTTTAGTGATTGCGTTGGTCAGTCGAAATTTAATACCTTCCCAGCAAAAAGCAGCGATGATATGGGGAAGTGCTGGTGCGATTGGACTTAGGATTTGTTTAACTTTTCTCGCGGTATTTATTTTGACGATACCTTATTTGCAAATCGCTGGTGGGGTATTGTTACTGTGGATTGCTATAAAACTGCTCGCCGATCAGCATCACCATGAAGACGCAGTCGCTGAAAATAGCCTGTGGGGTGCAGTTAAAACAATTATTGTGGCGGATGTGGTCATGAGTCTGGATAATGTGATTGCTATTATTGGTGTTGCTAAGGGTAAAGTTAGTTTATTGATCATTGGACTTATTGTAAGCATTCCTATTATTATTTGGGGCAGCAAACTAATTGGAAGGTTTATTCATCGGTGGCCAATTATTATTATTATTGGATCGGTTTTTCTGGGGTGGACAGCGGGAGCAATGGTAGTAGATGATCGGCAACTACTAAAAATGAATCAATTATATTCTTGGTTAGGATGGGTTGTTCCTGGTGTATTTGCAACAGTGGTGCTCTGTGCAGGTACTTTGCTATCGAATAAAAAAGCCAGGTTGAGGAAGAAATGAAAACCCGAACAATAAAATAAAAGGAGAATCAAATGTTCATGTTTTCGTTGACAGCTTTTTTTATATGTTGTAAAATAATAGTACAAACAAAATATAACTCGTATAAATTTGAGAATAAGGCTCGAACGTTTCTACTAGGCAACCGTAAAATGCCTAACTACGAGTGAAATTGCACCTAGGGTTCCGCAGAATTTAAGTAGGTCTATTGCCTATCTATGTTATGGACTGTGACCGAGTGGTACAAACACTGTAGCTATGTAAGCTATAGTGTTACACCGATGGGATAAAAACCCGGGCGGGGAGGTTTCACTCATGATTAGATGTGATTCGCCCTGCACGGGTTTTTGTTTTACATAGGAGGTGATTGAAGAAGGTATAGATGGCAGACTGATTGTTCGTGTAAATGCATGATTTTTATCAAAAAAATAAAACATACGATATAAAAGGAGATCCCTACATGTTAGAAAAAATCTTTAAACTGAAAGAACGCAATACCAATGTACAGACCGAGGTAATGGCTGGCATTACCACATTTATGACAATGGCCTATATTTTATTTGTAAATCCTAGTATCCTAGGATCAGCAGGGATGGATAAGAATGCCGTACTCTTGGCCACTGCCATGGGGGCTTCGGCAGTGACCATTATGATGGGTCTATTTGTTAATTACCCCATTGCCCTCGCGCCTGGTATGGGATTGAATGCTTTTTATGCTTTTACAGTTGTTATTGGTATGGGGGTTTCCTGGCAAATTGCGTTAGGAGCTGTCTTTATTTCTGGTCTCATTTTTATCATTTTGACAGTCACTCAAGTTCGTCAGTTATTGGTAGAAGGAATGCCGAATTCGTTAAAACATGCTATTACCGTAGGGATTGGCTTATTTATTACGGTTATTGGTTTAAAATTATCAGGCATTATGAGTATCCGTTTATCCTTAATTCCGCCAACGCTGGAAAAAATTATTGCCGGTCATGGTAATGGTACGCCAATGTCTTTTGAAACCATCATGGAATTGGGTAAAATAGCCCAACCGGAAGTCTTATTGGCGATATTCGGCCTTATTTTTATTAGTATTCTAACGGCTCGTAAGGTACAAGGATCAATGCTGATTGGTATTATAATAACTACTTTGATGGGAATTGGCATGGGGGTAGTGCACGTACCAGCAGGTTTTAGTCCAGTTGCTATGCCGGATTTAACTAAAAATGCATTCTTTGCCTTGGACATTCCAGGGGCGATTGGTATGGGGTTACTTACGATTGTTTTCACTTTTACTTTTGTTGAATTATTTGACACCATGGGGACATTAGTGGCAACTACCAGTAAAGCAGGTTTGATGGACAAAGATGGAAAAATTCCTGATATCGGGAAAGCAATGTTAGTAGATGCTGCTGGGGTAAGTCTTGGTGCAATGCTTGGGACAAGCACCATTACGGCATTTGTTGAGAGTGCTGCTGGTGTAGCAGCAGGTGGTCGTACCGGCTTGACAGCAGTTGTTTGTGGTGTGCTATTTCTACTTGCTCTCTTCTTTACTCCTGTTGTTAGTCTGATTCCTGATGCTGCCACTGCGCCTGCGCTGATTATTGTTGGCTGCTTGATGATGGAAGGGGTTCGTCATATTGACTTTAGCGATTTTACAGAGGCAATGCCTGCTTTTTTGACAATTGTTATGATGCCTTTTACTTATAGTATTGCCAATGGTATTTCTTTTGGTTTGGTTATGTATCCTATATTGAAATTGGTTACTGGTCGCCGTAAAGATGTACATTGGATTGTATATATCTTAGCTGTTTTGGTTGTGATACGTTTTATATTTCTTGCCGAGTAAACCAATAAACCCAGATATCAACAACGGGGATATCTGGGTTTATTACTAGATAAAATAAAGTTGTTTTAATGAAATGGTAAAAAAGTGAGGGGATTTTGTGAAAGTAGCAATTGTAATGGGTAGTGATTCCGACTGGGCTACGGTTGAACCGACAGCCAAGGTGTTAGCTGAATTTGGGATCAGCACGGAAGTGGTTGTAGCTTCTGCTCATCGTACACCAGACAAGGTACATGCTTTTGCTTCTGAGGCCAGAGAACGAGGAGTGGAAGTGATTATCGCAGCGGCGGGCGCAGCGGCTCATTTAGCGGGGGTCGTGGCAGCCTATACTACGTTACCTGTGGTTGGGATACCAATTAATAGTACCTGTCTAAATGGTCTTGATTCACTGCTTAGTATTGTGCAGATGCCAGCAGGCATTCCAGTAGCGACAATGGCGATCAATGGTGCGAAAAACGCGGGCATTTTTGCTGTGCAAATTATGGCTGGTAAACACCCTGAATTGATTGACAAACTTGTGGATTATCGTGAACGGATGATTCATGAAGTCGAAAACAAAGCTGTCAAGCTTTCTGCAAAATTGTTATAAAAAAACTCTAACATATAAAAAATAGGAGGAATTTTATCATGGAAAAACAACCTATGTATGAAGGTAAAGCAAAAAGAGTATTTACAACTGATGTTGATGGTGAATTCTTAGTTTATTTTAAAGATGATGCTACCGCATTTAATGGTTTAAAAAAGGGTACAATTGCAAGTAAGGGCGAATTTAATAATAAAATATCTACATTTTTCTTTAATCTACTTGGTGAGCAAGGCATTCCTCATCACTTCATTAAGATGGTAAGCCCACGGGAAATGCTCGTCAAATCATTAGAGATTTTGCCAGTGGAAGTTGTCGTGCGTAATATTGCAGCAGGTAGTTTGGCAAAACGGATTGGTTGGGAAGAAGGTACGAAGCTTCCAGGCACGATTGTTGAAATGTACTATAAAAATGATGACCTTGGCGATCCTCTCATTAATCAATATCATATTGCTGTCATGGGACTTGCTACCGCTGAGCAAGTAAATACTATGGAAAAATATGCTCTTAAAATTAATGAAATTTTGAGTGGTTATTTAAAGGGCAAGAACTTAGAATTGATTGATTTTAAATTGGAATTTGGTGTACATAAGGGTGAAGTACTACTAGGTGATGAAATTTCCCCTGATACTTGTCGCTTTTGGGACTCTATAACTGGTGAAAAAATGGATAAAGATCGATTCCGTCGTGATCTAGGTAATGTTGAGGAGGCCTATAAAGAGGTATTATACCGTTTAACAGGTGAAAGAGCATGATTCTGGAAGATGACAAAATGCATGACGAGTGTGGCGTTTTTGGTATATACTCCCATGAGAAAAATGTAGTGCAAAATACATATTGGGGTCTATATGCGTTGCAACATCGAGGGCAAGAGAGTGCAGGTATTGCCATCACAGATGGTTCATGGATGGATGTATCTCGTGGTATGGGACTGGTAAGTGAAGTGTTTCGTCACCAATTACCTAGCCTGCCAGGACAGTATATTGCCATTGGGCATGTACGCTATTCTACAACGGGTTCGAGCGCATTAATGAACACCCAACCTTTAAAAGTTAAGTATGCTGGTGGACATATTAGTCTGGCTCATAATGGAAACCTAACCAATGCTGGAAAGTTACGTAGAGAAATGGAAGAGCAAGGCAGTATCTTTCAGACCACCATTGATAGTGAAGTCATTGTGAATTTAATTGCTCGCTCACGCAAGGCAACGTTGGAAGAAAAAGTAGTGGAGAGTTTATCAAAGATTGAAGGCGCTTATTGCTTAGTCATTATGACCGAAGAAAAATTAATTGGTGTACGTGATTCCAATGGACTCCGCCCCTTATGTATTGGTAAGCTTGGCGATGGTTTTGTGATTTCCTCAGAATCTTGTGCCCTTGATACGGTAGAGGCTGAATTTGTTAGGGATGTTGAACCAGGTGAGATGGTAATTATTGATGAAGATGGCTTGCATTCCTATCAATTTGGTGAGAAGAACTGTGAAGCATTGTGTGTATTTGAATACATTTATTTTGCCAGACCGGATAGTGTGATTGATGGACAAAGCGTGTATCAAACACGTTTGGAAATGGGGCGCGCTTTGGCACGGGAAAGTGGAATGAAGGCTGATATTGTCATTTCGGTGCCTGATTCAGGGACGACAGCAGCTCATGGCTTTAGTCAGCAATCAGGGATTCCATTTGCGGAAGGTTTAATAAAGAATCGCTATATTGGACGCACTTTTATTCAACCAGATCAAAAAGAACGGGATTTGAGTGTTAAAATTAAGTTAAATGCAGTTAGGTCGATTGTAAAAGGAAAATCCGTCATTATTGTTGATGATTCTATTGTGCGCGGTACAACCAGTGGGAAAATTGTCCGCTTAATTAAAGAAGCAGGGGCTACGGCTGTACACATGTGCGTCAGTTCACCACCCATTGCATATCCTTGTTATTATGGTATTGATACAGCAGTGCGCAAAGAATTAATTGCTTCTACCAAACAGGTAGAAGAAATCAGACAGTACATTGGTGCTGATTCCTTACATTATCTTTCGATAGAGGGTTTGAATGCAGCAGTTACCAAAAATAAAGACAAAAATATGTGTTATGCCTGCTTTAACTCTAAGTATCCAGGTAGTAAACCTTGTGAGCAAGCTAGTGAGAATGGTAAATATGTTTTTGAACAGGGGGCACCACGATGAGTCAATTAACGTACCGGGAAGCTGGCGTAGACATTGATGCTGGTAATAAAGCTGTTGATTTAATGAAAAAACATGTACGTGCTACCTATCGCCCAGAAGTGCTAGGTGATATTGGTGGTTTTGGTGGCTTGTTTGCTCTCAATACGGGAAAATACCGTGAGCCCGTGCTGGTATCAGGTACCGATGGCGTGGGTACGAAGTTGTGCGTTGCTTTTATGGCTGATAAACATGACACCATTGGTCAGGATGCCGTAGCAATGTGCGTGAATGATATTTTAGTACAAGGCGCTGAGCCTTTGTTTTTCCTTGATTATTTAGCAGTGGGGAAATTAGAACCTGAGAAAGTTGCTACCGTTGTGAGTGGCATTGCGAAAGCTTGTTTGCAGTCAGGGTGTTCTCTGATTGGTGGCGAAACAGCAGAAATGGCCAGCTTTTATAAAAATGGAGAATATGATATTGGCGGTTTTGCTGTCGGTGTGGCAGAACGCTCTAAATTAATTACGGGTGAAAAAATTGAGCCTGGTGATGTACTCATCGGTTTACCATCTAGCGGACTACATTCCAACGGGTACTCTCTGGTACGAAAAATTTGTTTTGATGTGCAAGGCTTTACAATTGATCAGCATATTCCAGAACTGGGTAAAACCCTTGGTGAAGAATTGTTAATCCCTACCAACTTATATCCGAAGGCGTGTTTGCCACTAATTGAAAATTTTGAAATTCGTGGCATGATACATATTACAGGTGGTGGGTTTTATGAAAATATCCCCAGAGTACTACCTGAGGGCTGTGGTGTAGAAGTAAATGTTGAGGCGTGGCCGACACCTAAAATTTTCTCATTGCTACAACAATGGGGCAATGTTGCCTGGGCAGAAATGTATCGTACCTTTAACATGGGAATTGGCATGATACTAGTTGTTTCTCAGGCGGAGGCCGCAGGGATTCAGCAGGATCTTACTGCCAGAGGGGAAACTTCCTATATGATCGGTCAGGTGACGCAAGGTTCACGGGAAGCTGTACTGAAAGGTGGCATATTTGGTGAGTGAAACAGTACTAGGCATACTGGCTTCAGGGCGGGGTAGTAATATGCAGGCGATTGTTCAGAATATACATTCTGGGCAACTTCACGCCAAGATTGGTGTGGTAATTAGCGATCATGCTACTGCTAAGGTGCTGGAAAATGCTAGTGCAGCTGGTATTCCTACCATTTGTATTGAACGCCAAAATTTTGCAACAAAACAAGAGTTTGAGGCCGCGATTGCGGCAAAGCTTATTTTTTATAAGGTGGACTTAGTGGTGCTGGCGGGCTTTATGCGTATTTTAGGTGGACATTTTATTCGCTCCTTTGCGGGGCGTATCATGAATATCCATCCATCCTTGCTTCCCTCTTTTCCAGGGTTACACGCTCACGAACAGGCTATCGCTTATGGTGCGAAAGTTTCTGGTTGTACCATTCACTTTGTTGATGAAGGGGTGGACACGGGGCCCATTATTATGCAAGAAGCAGTGAAAGTGTTGCCGGATGATACTGCGGATACCTTAGCAAACCGCATCATTAAGGTTGAGCATGCCTTGTATTCAGAGGCTATTGGCTTATATTGTGCGGGGCAGCTTACTGCTCTAGGTCGCAATGTGAAAATTAGTAAGGAGTGAAGAAGCGTAATGGATATAAAACGTGCACTAATTAGTGTCTCAGATAAAACGGGAATTGTTGAATTTGCAAAGCAACTCCACAGTTATGGTGTGGAAATTATTTCTACTGGTGGGACGATGAAAACTCTGAAAGAAGCAGGGATACCCGTTCAATATGTGAGTGACATTACTGGTTTTCCAGAAATTATGGATGGACGAGTGAAAACTCTTAATCCATATATTCATGGTGGGATTTTAGCAGTACGTGATAATGCCGCCCATGTTGAAGCGATGGAAAAGCACAATATTGTAGGCATTGATATGGTCGTTGTCAATTTATATCCTTTCCGCCAGACCATCGAGAAGCCTGATGTTTCCTTAGAAGATGCAGTGGAAAATATCGATATTGGTGGGCCGGCAATGATCCGCGCTGCATCCAAGAATTTTAAATTTGTAACGGTAGTGGTAAATCCCGCCCGTTATAGTGATATCTTGGCCGAACTCGCTGAGCAAGGTAATATCTCTGCCCAATTTCGAATGGCGCTGGCTAAAGAAGCTTTTAACCATACAGCTGAATATGATGCGTGCATTGCAGGTTACTTAGCAGGACAATTAGGAGAAGGTCAGTTTGCTGATACGGTACACCTAGTATATGAGAAGATACAACCCTTGCGGTATGGTGAAAACCCTCATCAACAAGCCGCTTTTTATCGTGAGAAACATGTTAATGGATCAGGTGTAGCCAATGCTCGTCAACTACATGGTAAAGAGTTGTCCTTCAACAATATTGTCGATGTGGAAGCTGCTTATGGTATTGTGGCTGAGTTTGATCGACCAGCAGCAACCATTATAAAGCATACTAATCCTTGCGGTACTGGTATTGGCAAGGATTTGGCGGAAGCCTATGATAAGGCTTACCAAGCCGATCCGATCTCTGCTTACGGTGGGATTATTGCTCTTAACCGTGAAGTCGATGTAGTGACGGCTGTACAAATTAGTAAAGTGTTTATTGAAGCGATAATTGCACCAGGTTTTAGTAAAGATGCTTTCGACATTCTGAGTAAAAAACAAAACATTCGTTTATTAGTGGCTGATCTGTTACAAACAGGTGCGAAACAGTCAGATATTAAAACCATTTCTGGTGGTATCCTCATCCAAGAAAAAGATTTTGCCACTGAGGTGTGCGCCGACATGAAAGTTGTCACCAAGCGACAGCCGAGTAGCGAAGAATGGGAACAACTAATGCTGGCTTGGAAAGTAGTAAAACATGTGAAATCTAACGCGATTGTCATAGCAGGTAATAATCAAACCCTAGGAGTTGGAGCTGGGCAAATGAACCGAGTTGGTTCCGCGGGGATTGCCCTACTTCAAGCTTGCGAAAAAACCAAAGGTGCAGTGATGTCTTCCGATGCATTTTTACCTTTTCGCGACACCGTGGATGTAGTTGCCAAAGCTGGTATTACAGCTATTATTCAACCGGGTGGTTCCATGCGGGATGAAGAATCAATTCAGGCTGCTGATGAACATGATATTGCCATGGTGTTCACTGGGGTTCGTCATTTTAAACATTAATTAAGGCATTACTAGGGTCAGGTTAGATTTGTCTTTTATGAGTCCAACCTGACCCTGCTACAAAAGCAAGAGAGGTGGATGTTGGGTGAATATACTGGTTATTGGTGGCGGTGGACGTGAACATGCCTTAGTATCCAAATTGCAGGAAAGCACACGAGTGCAGAAAATATATTGCGTACCTGGCAATCCAGGGATTGCTGAAATTGCGGAGTGTGTGGCCATTGATGCGAATGATCATGTTGCATTAATAAATTTTGCAGTAACTCATAAGATTGATCTTACCGTTGTAGGGCCAGAAATATATCTGGTGAATGGTATTGTAGATGCTTTTACTGCGAAGGGACTTAAAATTTTTGGTCCAAGTCAGAGTGCAGCGCGCATTGAAGGTTCAAAAGCTTTTTCTAAATATTTAATGGAAAAATATGAAATTCCCACTGCTAAATTTGCTGTCTTTGGGGATGCTGAAGCAGCAAAAACCTATATTAGAAGGCAAGGTGCTCCTTTAGTAGTCAAAGCTGATGGCTTAGCCGCAGGCAAAGGCGTAGTGGTGGCTATGACAGTAGATGAGGCGTTAGTAGCAGTAGAACGGATTATGTGTGACAATGTGTTTGGCTTGGCAGGTAGTCGAGTGGTCATTGAAGAGTTCTTGGTAGGGGAAGAAGCTTCCGTGCTCGCTTTTACCGATGGCAAAACCATCATTCCGATGGTAGCCGCTCAAGATCATAAACGAGTCTATGATCTTGATCAGGGACCTAACACTGGCGGAATGGGTGCCTATGCACCAGCACCAGTAGTGACTGCTGCTCTGAGTGAGCAGATCATGAGAGATGTTCTGCAACCAACGGTAGATGCCATGGCTGATGAAGGTTGTCCTTACTGTGGCTGTTTGTATGCTGGTTTAATTATGACAAATGAAGGACCAAAGGTTATTGAATTTAACGCTCGATTTGGCGATCCGGAAACCCAGGTGGTATTGCCGTTACTAGATAGCGATTTGGTCACTATCATGGAAGCTTGTATTGATGGAACATTAGCCACGACTAGGATTGCGTGGAAAGAGGCAGCCGCTGTTTGTATCGTGATGGCGTCAGGTGGCTATCCAGAGAAATATGATAATGGGCATGTCATCCATGGTCTCCACGAGGCACAACAGGAAGGTGCTCGCATATTTCACGCTGGTACTGCCATGCATGATGGACATTTTGTAACCAATGGTGGACGTGTCTTGGGGGTCACAATGGTTGCAACCGACATTAAGCAGGCAGTCGATAGAGGTTATCAGGCAATCAAAGCAATAAATTTTAACGGCATGCATTATCGCACTGATATTGCTCACAGTGCTATAGAAAAAGCAAGCAAGGATTAAATCATCCTTGCTTGCTTTTTTACTATATCAGAAAGTATAATATTTTTAATAGTTCATGCAACTATCCACAGGACGCGTAGTGTTTTTTAAAAATCCTACCAAAAAT